>Ga0098074_1000086_pt1 | contig 99017 bp, 96 predicted proteins | sample 32_taG_FD_75064 | JGI IMG/M metagenome (GOLD analysis project Ga0098074, IMG submission 75064) | Marine viral communities from the Gulf of Mexico - 32_GoM_OMZ_CsCl metaG | ecosystem: Environmental > Aquatic > Marine > Oceanic | place: Atlantic Ocean: Gulf of Mexico | collected 2015-07-12 | reverse complement strand
CAATGGATTTCCAATTTTAATTTGACCGTATGCGCTCACAATTGCGTCTTTCACTTTATCGTAAACTTCTTCATGAACAATCAACCTTCTTGTAGAAGTACATCTTTGTCCGCATGTTCCAACAGCTCCAAAAACAGCCCCAGGAACAACCATTTTCAAATCTGCTGAAGGCGTAATAATGATGGCATTATTCCCTCCTAATTCCAACAATGATTTTCCTAATCTTGCACCTACTGCTGCACCAACAGATTTACCCATTCGTGTTGAACCAGTTGCAGAAACCAAAGGAACGCGTTTATCTTCAGCCATTAATTTTCCAATTTCAGCACCTCCGATTACTAATCCAGAAACTCCTTCGGGAACATTGTTCGCAGCAAACACTTGTTGTGTCAACAACTGACAAGCCAATGCAGTGATCGGTGCTTTTTCTGATGGTTTCCAAACACACACATCTCCACACACCCAAGCCAATGCAGTATTCCAATTCCAAACTGCTACAGGAAAGTTAAATGCTGAAATAATTCCAACGATTCCAATTGGATGATATTGCTCATACATTCTGTGTCCTGGACGTTCTGAATGCATTGTTAAACCATGTAATTGACGAGATAATCCAACTGCAAAGTCACAAATGTCAATCATTTCTTGAACTTCTCCCAAACCTTCTTGCAATGATTTTCCCATTTCATACGAAACAAGTTTCCCCAATGCTTCTTTATTTTCACGTAATTTAGTCGCCAATTGACGTACAACTTCACCTCTCAAGGGAGCAGGTACAGTTCTCCACTCTAAATATGCTTCTTGTGCCTTTAATATAACTGCTTCATAATCTGCTTCCGAAGCCGCCTTTACTGATGCAATTACAGTTCCATCCACAGGCGACACAGATTCAATCCGTTCACCTCGAGTATTGAACCAATAACCTCCAGTTGATGCACCATTGTTCACTTCTTCAATTCCGAACTGTGCTAATATTTCTTTGATCCCTAAATCAATTAAAGTCTCTGCCATATTCTAATTTTTGTGTAATTTTTTTGATACTATGCAAATTTACGTGAATTAATTGACAAGACAATGCTGAATAGCAAGAGTTCTGAATGTCACAAATTACTGAATAAACCAACCTTTCACTGGTGACTTACGTTTAATCTTCACTGATACAAGTTAAAAAGAGGCGGTTTTAATCAAGATATATGACAGATAAATCAATTATTGCCCCATTACAATCATCTTATAGAGGTAAACAATTAATAAACAATTAACTTAGGCTTCACATAAATAAAGTACTGTTATACTTTGACTCATTAGAAAATTGCTAAAAAATGAATACTATGAAAACGAAAACATCTTTCAAAAGCGGATAATATTGAATGAAACAGGACATCTATCCGTATAATTTAAACCAAAAATTAGATTTGTTTTTTCCAAAAAAGATGAATCCCTATTCAAAATAGTTATGCAAAAGAAAATCTTTTGTAATTTTAACAAAAATTAAATGAATTATGAATAAACTATTATACTCACTTTTCGCAATACTCATTGCAAGTAGTTATGGTACAGCTCAGGACCATTTTCAATGTGGTACACAGCACCAAATGAATCAGCGTTATGCTGAAAACCCACAATTAGAAAAAGATTACGAACAATTGTTTTTGAATGGTTTTACAAAGGAAGATGATTCAACAGTATTTGTTATTCCTATGGTATTCCATATTTTACATGAGTATGGTTCTGAAAACATTTCAGATGCACAAATCATGGATCAAGTCAATATCTTGAACAGAGATTTTAGATTGATGAATGCTGATACTTCTCAAGTAATTCAAGAATTCAAACAATTATACGGAGATGCAAAAATTGAATTCAGATTGGCAACAATTGACCCTTACGGAAATTGTACGAATGGAATCGATCGAATTTATACGCATTTAGATGACCAAGCAGATGATTTCTGTAAAGTCAACCAATGGTACCGTCCAAATTATTTAAATGTTTGGATTACAAATTCAATCGGTTCAGTTGGATCTGCAGGATATGCATACTATCCAAATGCAACAAACAACCAATCATTTTGGATTGATGGAATCATTATTTTGAATGACTATATTGGTTCAGTTGGAACTGGAAGCGTTAACAATTCACGTGCCTTAACACATGAAATCGGTCACTGGTTAGGATTGGCACACGTTTGGGGAAGTACAAATGAACCTATGGTTTCTTGTGGAGATGACAACATTGAAGATACTCCAATCACTAAAGGTTATAACTATTGTCCAGCAAATGCAAATGCATCAAAAATCTGTGATACAGTAGCAGAAAACTACCAAAACTACATGGACTACTCATACTGTTCACGCATGTTTACAAAAGGGCAAATTGCAGCAATGCGCGCAATTTTACAGTTAGGTGACGGGCACAGAAACAACTTAATTACTCCTGAGACTCATGCAGCAACAGGTATTGATTTAACAACACCACCATTGTGTGCTCCAATTGCAGATTTCAATGCTCCAATTAAAAGTACATGTGTAGGTAACACAATCACATTCAATGATGAGTCTTACAACGCACCAGTTGATTCTTACTTATGGACATTCCCTGGTGGAACTCCAAGTACAAGTACAGATCCGAATCCAACTGTATCTTTCAATACTCCTGGTTTAAAAACAATTACGTTGCAAGTAACGAACGCTTCAGGTACAAGCACTAAAACGTTACCTGACTATATTAATGTATCAGATAACTGGGCTGACTTTACTGGTCCACAGTCATTGAACTTAAACGATGCTTCAAGTCATCCAGAGTGGTTCCGTTTAGTGAATCCTGAGTACAATCACGCTCGTTTCACATTAACAAATAACTACGGAAGAAACGGTTCACGTGGATTTATGTTGAACAACTACAAAGATGTTTCTCAAGCATTGCCTTTCTCTGATGATTCATATTACTATTCTCGTTTAGGATTGTCTGTTGATTACATCATCACACCATCTTTTGATTTAAGATATACTACAGGAACAACATTCTCATTTGATTATTCGTATGCGTCAAATGGTAATTCAGTTGCGCAAATTACAGAGAATATTAAAGTATATTACTCTAAAAACTGTGGTGAAACTTGGACTCAAATGGGAGGAGTTTTAACAGGTGCTGAATTAGTGTCTGGAGGATATGCAGGAAATTCTAATTTCATTCCTACAAATGATTCTCAGTGGGCAACTAAAACATATTCATACAATACAACTTCTAATAATGAAAAAGTAAAATTCAAAATTGAATTCACTGCTTCAGATTTATCAAGTAACCTATTCATTGATAACATCAATGTTTCAGGAGTTGGTACTGCAGGATTAGAAAATGACTTCGGATTTGTTCATGATTTGAACATTGCTCCTAACCCAGTTGTTAGTGGAGGTGATTTGAAAATTGAATACACTGCTCAAGCAGAGCCTGTAACGTTTATCTTAAGAAACTTACAAGGTGAAGAGTTGATGACAACTGTAAGAAACGAAACAAACCAATTGGTTACTTTCAATTTAGAAATTGGTGATCAATTACCAGCTTCTTACTACTTCTTAGAAGTGAAGTCTGCAACTGCAACGACAGTGAAGAAAATTGTTGTTGTGAAGAACTAACTTTCACACACTTTATATTGAAAGCCACGAAGATAATTCGTGGCTTTTTTATTTCCATAACCTACGGCATCTCCGTTTATACTATGAAATAATTGCTATATTTAGACATCAAATCGAGTAAATGGATCCATATCTTCTCATCATAGCAGGCTCAACAGTCATAATTTTGAGCTTTTTTTTTAATATCCTTTCCAAAAAAACAAACATTCCTAGCGTTTTAATGCTAATTGGTTTGGGTGTTGGCATAAAAGCACTCATGGATTACAATGGACTTGGTGACAAAGATCTTGGATTAGATACCATTCTGCCTATTCTAGGAAATGTCGGTTTGGTTATGATTGTACTTGAAGCTGCCTTAGACTTAAAACTTGAACGCGAGAAAACAGGAATGATACTCCGCGCTTTGCTCGTAGCAATCATCGGTATTGCAGGAAGTTCATTGGCTCTAGCTGCATTGTTCATGTATATTTTTCCCGAAACGTCATTCTATACATCCTTGGTTTATGCAATGCCACTTTCAATTATGAGTAGTGCGATAATTATTCCAAGTGTCGGTGGTTTAACAGGAATTAAAAAGGAATTCATGGTTTATGAAGGAACCTTTTCTGACATCATCGGAATTATGGTATTTTACTTCTTAATTGGTGCAGAAGGACATGTTGGTGGGACATCATTATTTGTAGAAATATCATTAAATATCCTTGTAACAATTGTACTTTCCGTCGTGGTAGCATACATCATGGTGTACTTATTCCAACACCTGAAAATGCAAGTAAAGCTATTTCTTATCATTGGAGTATTAATGTTGATGTACGCAGGAGGAAAATACTTCCACTTATCTTCTCTACTGATTATTTTAGCCTTTGGATTAGTTCTGAACAACACCGATGTCTTCTTTAGAGGTCGTTTGGCAAAATATTTCGATCGAGAAACTGTCAAGCCAATCATGCACGACTTTCATAGTTTGACACTAGAATCAGCTTTTGTTGTGAGAACATTTTTCTTCGTGATTTTTGGCATCAACATTACATTGGCTTCATTGTACGATGTGCGAGTAGCAATTAATAGTTTCTTTATTGTTTTGATTCTTTATGTCGTTCGCTACATAGCACTCAAATTAACTGCGAAGCAACACATTTTCCCTGAGTTATTCATCGCACCGAGAGGATTAATTACAGTCTTATTGTTCTTCGTAGTCATCAAAAATCCAGCGTTCAATATCCAAGGATTTGATCCAGGATTGCTGTTGTATCCAATTTTGATTACGAGTTTAATCATGACCTTCGCATTGATTTCCTATCGAGGTGAAAAAGTAAAAGATGTATTATTTAGCAACTTACCATTAGTCAACAGCGATATCATTAAAACAAAAGAACAAAAAGAAGAAAAGAAAAAGCGCATTGAACGCAATGTGGAAGGACAAGATTTTGATGGGTTTTAACCGATTACCATTTGACAATCAATTTACCCGTACTTTTTCCAGATTCGAGTAAATCGTGTGCTTTACAAAATTCCTCAGCTGTAAATTCACCTCCAGAAACTGCTTTTAATTTCCCCTGTTGATAGAGTTCAAACACATTCTCCAAGCAGTCCTTCAATACATCTGGTCGGTTGTCAGCAACTTTCAACATGTTGACACCAATGATGCTTAATGATTTCATCATCAACACAATTGGAGTGAAGAATCCCATTTTGCGCACAAAATTTAATTGTGACAAAATTCCCCATTTACTTCCAGATAATTCCGATCCTCCAAATAAGACAACTTTACCAGTCGTTTTAATCAATTTTAAATCCTTTTTAAAGGTTGAACCAGCCACTGGATTGTAACTCACATCCAACAATTTTCCAGCTAGTAGTTCGACCATTTTTGATTCATAGTCCGATTGAGAATAATCCACCACAAAATCAGCTCCTAACTGTTTACAATGCTCAACTTTCGATTGATTTCCAACCTTTGCATACACAATTGCTCCTCTGTTTTTTGCTAATTGAATCAACAAACTGCCAACACCTCCTGCAGCTGCATGAATCAGCACATGGTCGTTTTTACGAATGGGTGAAACAAGCTCACTCATGTAGTACGCCGTAACTCCTTGTGTCGCCAATGAAAGCGCTTCAGAAGCCTTGATAGAACCAATTTCTACAATCGCATCTACTTTTGTTATTGCGTGCTTAGCATATCCACCAAATCGTGTAAAACCAACAACACGCTTGCCAATCCATTCCTTTGAAACGCTACTTCCAACTTCAAGAATTGTCCCTACTACTTCATAACCAACAACACACGGTAAGGGAGGAGCTTCTCGATACAATCCTCTTCTAGCCATCACGTCTGCATAGTTCAATCCAAATGCTTCAGACGCAATCAATACCTCGTCTGATTCTAACGAATTCAAGGTAATTTCTTGCAAGTTAAATGCTTCTTGCGAAGTTCCATTTTTGACTAATACGAATCCTTCTGTCTTCATGCTTTTCCTTCTACGATAATGACGATTTCACCCTTCGGCGGAGTAGCTTCATAATGTGCTTTCACATCCACTACATTTCCACGTTTGAACTCCTCAAAAAACTTAGAGATTTCTCTTGCAACACATACATTTCTATCTGCCCCAAAAAACTCTTCAATCTGTCCCAAACATTTCACCAAACGATGCGGAGATTCATACAACACAATGGTGCGATCTTCTTCTGCTAGCTTCAACAAACGTGTTTGTCGCCCTTTTTTATGCGGTAAAAATCCTTCAAAAACGAATTTATCACATGGAAATCCACTTCCAACCAATGCAGGAACAAAGGCTGTTGGACCAGGCAAACATTCAATTTTAATATCGTTGGCAATACATTCTCTCACTAACAAAAATCCTGGATCAGAAATAGCGGGAGTTCCTGCATCTGAAACCAACACACTCATTGTGTTTGATTTAATTCGCGCGATGGCATGTTCTAAGGTTTTGTGCTCATTGTGAGCATGAAATGGAACTACTTGTTTTTGAATGTCAAGATGACTCAACAATCGTTTTGTGACACGTGTATCTTCTGCAAAAATAATGTCGCATTCCTTTAACAATCGAATGGAGCGAAGCGTGATATCTTCTAAGTTCCCAATGGGTGTTGGGACTAAACATAAATGTGACATAACTAAAAGTCTCTTTTAAAATTGGAATTAGCGCGTTAACACAACGTAATCTTGCAACAAAGTTTGCAAAAATTCTAGTCTTTTTTCAGGAGTTTGACTCAAACCAATCAATTTTGCTGATTCATTGGCCAGCTCAATGGCGAATTTCTTCGTTTCTTCATTGGGATAAGTCCGCACACGTTGAATCGTGTTTTTAATCAACATCATGTCTTCATCTGTAAAGCGCGTAACTTGCGGGTAAGTTGTTGTATGATTAGTTTGATCTTTGATCGACAACACATCCCTCAAGGTATAATTCACCGATGATTTATTTTTAATGACCACCGTATTCGCCATAACATCACCCATTCGCTGCTTTTGACCTGAAACACTCACAACTAAAACACCAATTGCGCCCATGGCAAACCAAGCAAGAACAAAAACATCCGCACTGATCCAAATAAAATCTCCTTTAAAAATCCAACGTGTAAACACTTCTCTCAATCCTGGTCGCTCACCAGAAATCGTCACAACTCTAATTCCAACAATGTATTTTCCCAAACTTTGACCTTGCGTCATGTATTCGACAATTGGATTGTAGAAAATCCAAGGTAATTTGATCAATAACAACCAGAAAAATAGCATGGTTCCAATGTTTTCTCCAAAGGGATTGGAGATATCAAAAACCATAGCGATGACAATAAAATACAAGGCAAAAGCTGCAAAATCGATGATCGCTGCCAATGTGCGTAAACCAGCTGAAGCCAGTTCATATTCCACTTTTACGTGTTGTGCCGATTCAAATTCAATTGCTTTCATTCAGGATAAAAATAGCCAAAACTGAGGGAAAAAGAACTTATGATGCAACAAAAAGTAAAATTCAAGTGAAACATCATCCAAAAATGGCAAATTACTGAAAACCAAAAGACACCAAAAAAGCTAATTTAAATCCATTCTAAATACGCAAAGATTGAGAGAAAATGACAGTTACATGACAATAAAACCACATTTGCTTCGCATTTTTGTACTTACAAAAAGAACTAGATTGTTAGACTCATTTCATAGTATAGCGTTTACGCACAGAAATCTATCGGTTGATGACATCGGAAAGCTGCACATAGCTGAAGAATCTCAATTGGTTAGACTTGGGCATTTGAAGAATGAGCTCAACCTACATGAAATTATGTTCTTATCAACGTGCAACCGTGTTGAGTTTTTCTTTTGCACCAATCGCTCTGTTGATTATCACTTTGTTTTGGCATTCTTTGAAACGCTTTATCCTGAAATGGATCGTGAGGAAATTGCGAAGTTTGCACATGGAAGCGAGAATTTTGCTGGATTAAATGCTGTTGAGCACATTCTGAAAGTAGCTTCTTCCATCGACTCGATGATCATTGGCGAAAGAGAAATCATTACGCAAGTGCGCAACGCCTATGAAACATCTAAAGCGAATGGCTTGACGGGTGATTTCTTGCGTATTTTGATGCGTCACACGATTGAAACTGCTAAACGCGTTTATACTCAAACATCGATTGCCAAAAAACCTGTATCCGTTGTTTCATTGGCTTACCACAAATTAAGAGATTTGAACATTCCATTGAATGCTCGCATCTTGATTGTTGGAGCAGGAGTTACGAATACGAACATGAGTCGCTTTTTGAAGAAACACGGATTTAAAAACTTCGCTGTCTTCAATCGCACGTTTTCAAAAGCAGAAAAATTAGCACAGGACTTAAATGGAAGAGCATTTTCATTGTCCGAATTGCCAAATTATACAGAAGGATTTGACGTAATTATCGCTTGTACAGGAACAGACAATCATTTGATTACACATGATCTGTACGAATCATTGCTTCAAAATGAGACGGACCGAAAAGTCGTAATTGACATTGCCATTCCACAAGATTTACATCCAGACATTACTGAAAAGCACAAGGTGACACATATTTCTGTGAACCTATTGCAACAAATTTCGAATGAGAATTTGAAAGTACGATCAAAAGAAGTGGAACACGTAGAAGGAATTTTGATGGAAGCCATTCTTGACTTCAAACAAATTCAACGTTTGCGTTCCGTGGAAGTAGCTATGCGCGATGTCCCAGCAAAAGTAAAGCAAATAAAATCTGTTGCGCTCAACGAAGTATTTAAAAATGAATTGGAGAACTTAGATCCATCTTCGAAAGAAGTGTTGGACAAAGTCATCGATTACATGGAAAAAAAATACATGAGTATGCCAATGATTATGGCAAAAGAAATCTTATTAAAACATTAGCATGCAATCCATCATTATTGGTTCAAGAGGAAGTGATTTAGCATTATGGCAAGCCAATCACGTGAAACGACAATTGGAAGATCTTGGGGCAAAAGTTGAGATCAAAATCATTAAAACACAAGGAGATATCATTCAACACTTGAGTTTTGACAAGATGGAAGGCAAAGGTTTTTTTACCAAAGAAATCGAAGCTGCATTGTTGGATAAATCCATTGATTTAGCAGTTCATTCACACAAAGACTTAGAAACAACTTATCCTGCGGGATTGACAATTTCTTGTGTGTCTGAGCGAGAAAATCCAGCTGATTTATTGTTGATTGCAAAGGATTCTGTGGATAGTACCAGCAAATGGAACTTGAAAAAAAATGCCATTGTTGGAACTTCTTCTGCACGAAGAAAGTCGCAAGTAGTGCGATTTCATCCCGATGTTGTCATCAATGATTTACGTGGAAACGTGCCTACAAGAATTCAAAAATTGCGCGATGGAAACTACGATGCGATTCTTTTAGCAAAAGCTGGAGTAGATCGTTTGGAAATTGACTTGAGTGAGTTTCATGTTGAAGTCTTAGATCCAACTGAGTTCGTGCCTGCACCAGCTCAAGGAGTTTTAGGATTGCAAATCAGAGAAGAAGATACATCTTTGCATGAATTGCTTCAAAAAATGAATCATAGCGACATTCAAACAACCATTTCAGTAGAGAGAAAAGTCTTGAACTTGTTGCAAGGCGGTTGTCAATTGCCATTAGGCGTTTACGCTCCAGATTTGAATACAGTCTATGTTTCACACACCAATGATTGGGAAGAAGGTTCAGATTGGTTCAAATTTGATTTTGAAGACGGCACACCTACGGATGAAATTGCTGAAATTATCGTTGATGTATTAACCAATGACGAATTGGACGAAGAAGAATGATTCGATCGCTCTTTATTTCCAAGAATATAGAGGATGTGCCCGAATTGGCACAGTTCTGTCAAGAACATGATATCCAATTACATGCACAATCATTGATTCAATTCAAGCCACTTCCATTTGAGTACATTCAAAAATGTGATTGTATCTTTTTTAGCAGTCCTCGTTCGGCTCATTTCTTTTTATCCAACAACTCAATAAGTACTGAATTAATCGCTGTTGCTGGGGAAACAACCAAGCGCAGTGTTGAATCATTTGGATATTCCGTTGACTTTGTTCCAGCAAACAGTGGCATGGTGACACAATCATCCAAACAATTTGCAGAATGGTTGGGAAAGAAGACCGTTCTTTTTCCAGTGTCCACCATTTCAAATAAAAGTTATTCTTCGTCTCTACCTGAAGATCAAGTTTCATTCCTAGAAATCTATGAAACACAACTTGCTCCTCAGCAAATAGCGGAATGTGACGTCTATGTTTTTACAAGTCCAAGTAATGTTGAATCATTCATGTCACTAAATGCTGTTCCTGAGAAAAAAGAAATAATCGCCTTTGGTGAATCAACATCCAATTATTTGCTTAGAAAGGAAGGAATCCAAAACTTACAACTACCAACAGCTTCGATTGTGGCACTGATTGATATTCTCCAAACAAAAAGAGGTTAATTACCCCGCAAAACTTCTTTTACCCCATTTTTTGCATTTGCGCTTGCGCTTTTTGTTGATGCGTTTTTTTCTGTCCATTTTTACCATTTCACTGCTTTCGATTTTTGTCGAAACAGAAGTGATTTCAGTCATGGAGAATGATTGAAAACCGATAAAAATAAATGCTACTAGAATGATTGATTTCATGTGAAAATGTTTACAGTTCAATTATTTAAACGCAAAAATAAAAAATTCATTGCATCATTCCCAAAAAACACACTTTTCAATGTATCTTTGTTTATCAACCAGTTAACTTTTATACAATGAAAACAATTTTCACATTATTACTATTATTTACAACGCAATTTGCAACATCACAAGTGCAGTTGTTCAATTATTCTTCAAAAACAGGAATTTGGGGATATGTTAAGTCTGACGGAACTGAAATTACACCTTGCATTTACAAGGGGGTCTCTTACTTTTCTACGGACGGCTATGCAACAGCATTTGATCCAACAACAAAAGAAGCCGTTTTACTCAACGCCAAAGGTGAAAAAGTGAACTTGAACATCAAAGGGATTTTGGATTTAGAATACATTGGGGAAACGGAGAAAAATACCGACAAAAAATTACTCATTGCTAAAGTGGGTAAAAAATTGGGTGTCATCAATCTGAATGGAAAATCGATTCATCCTTTTGAGTACGATAAAATTACTGCAAGCGGCAATCAATTCATGATTGGACACAAAGGTGCTAATTTATCCATCCTTTCTCCTGATGGGAGTGTAATTCCTTTGACAGGAATGTTGGATGTACGTGATTTAAAAGAAGATTTAGCACCTTACCGTGCTTCAAATAAATTGTTTGGCTTCATCGATGCAACAGGAAAAATTGTTATTGAAGCAAACTATGTTTCTGTAGGCTATTTCTCGAATGGCTTGGCATGGGTGAAAAACGATGCCAATATGGTTGGTTTCGTTGACAAGACAGGAAAACTTGTGATAGAATCTGTTTACTCAATGGTGAAAGAATTTGACGTAGAAGCACAACGTGCCTTGGCCAAAAAAGGAGAGGAAATGCTTTATTTGACGCCAACTGGACAAGAAATTAAAGTTCCAGACGCTTCAAAATTGGGAAATTTCACGAACGGATTTGCTTACGCGTTTAAGGGAGAATTAGTTGGATTTGTGGACCCTTCTGGGAAATGGGTTGTAGAACCGCAATATGAAACTGTACATGATTTCTCATTTGGACTCGCTCGTGTGAAACGAGACGGTTTGTGGGGATATGTTAACACGAAAGGTGAAATAGTCATTGAGCCACAATTTGACGACGCAGAAGATATGAAAAACGGATTTGCTGCTGTCATGAAAGACGGTCAATGGGGAATCATTGATGCAACAGGTGCCTTCACAATGGAACCGAAATATTTGAAATTGAAATAGCAAGAAGATTCAAAGGTTCAAAGATTCAATGATTCAATGATTCAATGATGAAATATTGAAGGATTTAGATTTTTGCAAAAAAAAAGTGGCTTGAAAACAAGCCACTTTTTTTGTCTTTTCTTTTTTATTCGATCACCGGAATCAATCCTCTTAATCCCATATCTGTTGGATAATCACCATCTTGAGTTTCATAAATACCGTCTTGGTTATTATCAAACCACTCAAAACTGTTGTTTGTTGACAAATTCAAAGTCATTGTGATGTCAGATGTTTCGTTTCCTGTGAACACAAATGGCGTTGGGAATTGTCCTGTTACAACACATGAACCAGCAGGAATTGGCGAAGTTGCTGACAATGGGTTTGGAACTGTTGTCGCAGTTGCTTGACCTTCCACCGTCACGCCGTATTGAATGTTTTCAAATCCCCAATAACCTTGCGCTTTATTCGCATTCACAGTGATTGTTTGATTGAAAATTTTGTAGTTCGTAATATACGTTTTAAACCCTACGAAAGAAGCTAAGGTTCCAACGTAATCAACACCACCAAAACGGTAATTAATATCAAAGTTCTGGTATGTCAAAGACACTCGTAACCAATTGTAAGTATCAGGAGTTATTGAGCTCAATGGAATTTTCACAAACACCTCATCTTGACCTTTTACGATAGCTTGGCTAAAATTAACGGCATTTGAACCTCCTATTGATGTTTCCGCGCCTTTGTAAATAATATCACCAGCACCCAATTGTGTAAATTGATTTGGTGCCAATTCAATATAATGCGCACTCATTGCATGGAAAACAGGTGATTGTGCAGAATGATTGCTTGGAATAGTTGAAGGATTACCAAAATTATCCAAACGCACTTGCGTTGAATCAAAATGCAACTTAACAATCAAGAATGGACCAGTTTCTGTTGGATCATCGTACAAGCATGAACCGTCATCCTTTTTGGCATTATCACTATAATTGATTGCTGTTTCATCTGTACAGCCTTTTTTCTTACAACTTACAAAGGCAAATGAACCTATTGCAAGGATTAGCATTATTTTTTTCATAGTCGATTGATTTATGTGGGTTCTAAATTACGCATTTATTCTAAAACGAGTGTATTGCGTATTTAGTACAACCGATAAATCAGAACGCAAAAAAAGCCGTTCCAAAAAGAACGGCTTTCCATTAATTATAGAGGAATAGTATTACAACTTACGTGCAACTTCTACTTCTTCGTATGCCTCAATTACGTCGCCAACTTGAATATCATTGAATTTATCAATATTCAAACCACCTTCGTAGTTATTTTTGATTTCTTTCACATCATCTTTGAATCGTTTCAATGATCCTAACGTTCCTGAGTGAATAACAATTCCATCACGAATAATTCTCACTTTCGAGCTACGTTTAATGATACCGTCAGTAATGTATACTCCGGCAATTGTTCCCACTTTCGTAATTTCGAATGTCTCACGAACTTCAGCAGTACCAACAACTTTCTCTTCAATGTCTGGAGATAACATTCCTTCCATTGCCGCTTTGATTTCTTCAATTGCTTTGTAGATAATTGAGTACAAGCGAATATCGATTTGTTCAGCATCTGCCAATTTACGTGCAGAAACAACAGGTCGAACTTGGAAACCAATGATGATCGCATCTGACGCTGAGGCCAAATTGACATCTGCTTCAGAGATTGCTCCAACACCTTTATGAACGATATTGATTTGAATTTCTTCTGTTGACAATTTCAACAATGAATCTGACAATGCCTCAACCGATCCATCCACGTCACCTTTCACAATGATGTTCAACTCCTTAAAGTCTCCAATTGCTAAACGACGACCAATTTCATCCAATGTAATGTGTTTCGTTGTACGTAAACCTTGTTCACGGTACAATTGCTCACGTTTCGTTGCAACACTTTTGGCTTCACGTTCATCGCTCATTACGTTGAACTTATCACCTGCGTTTGGCGCTCCATTGATTCCTAATACAGATACTGGTGTTGATGGTCCTGCTTCTTTCAAGGCTACACCATGCTCATCATGCATTGCACGAACTTTACCATGATTTCTTCCTACTAGGATCACATCACCAACACGCAAGGTACCTGCTTCAACAAGCATATTTGTTACATATCCTTTTCCTTTGTCCAACGAAGATTCAATAACAGCTCCAACAGCATTTTTGTTTGGATTTGCTCTCAAGTTTAACATCTCCGCTTCCAATATTACTTTTTCAAGCAATAAATCGATGTTTAAGTTTTGTTTTGCTGAGATCTCTTGAGCTTGGTATTTTCCTCCCCACTCTTCCAACAAGATGTTCATTTGTGATAATTGCTCACGAATCTTATCTGGATTTGCTCCTGGTTTATCAATCTTATTGATTGCAAATACCATTGGTACACCTGCTGCTTGAGCATGTGAAATTGCTTCTTTCGTTTGTGGCATGACATCATCGTCTGCTGCAACAATTATAATTGCAACATCGGTAACTTGTGCACCACGAGCACGCATCGCTGTAAAGGCTTCGTGACCTGGAGTATCCAAGAACGTTAATTTCTTCCCTTTCAAGGTCACAGAATACGCACCAATGTGCTGTGTAATTCCTCCGGCCTCGCCATCAATAACGTTAGCGTTACGTACTTTATCCAATAAGGATGTCTTACCGTGATCGACGTGTCCCATTACCGTAATAATCGGTGGACGATCTACTAAATCTTCTTCTTTGTCTTCAACTACTGGAATTGCATCTTGTACCTCAGCACTTACAAATTCTGCCTCAAAGCCGAAGTCCTCAGCAATGATTTGAATTGTTTCTGCATCCAAACGTTGATTGATCGAAGCAAAAATCCCTAATGACATACATGCACCAATTACTTGAGTTGGTTGAATGTTCATCATAGAAGCTAACTCAGAAACCGTTACGAATTCCGTTAACTTCAAGATTCTTGATTCTAATTCTGCATTGATATCTTCATCTTGACGACGTTGCGCCATTGTATCACGTTTCGCTCTTCTGTTTTTCGAACCTTTCGATTTTCCACCTTTGTTCGACAAACGAGCGAGTGTATCTTTGATCTCTTTTTGGATATCTTTTTCTGTAATTTCCGGTTTATCAGCTCTAGCTCCTCCCCCTTTTTTGAAATTACTATTGTTTCCTGCTGGTCGATTTCCTGGACCTCTATTTCCTTGCTGATTATTCGCTGCTCCTTGTGCTTGTTGATTCGCTTGCTTATTAACGTCAATTTTCTTGATGCGTTTTCTTTTCTTGCGATCTGCTGCACTGTTAGAAGTACGAGGCTTTTCAACAGGTAATTCAATTTTACCTAAAACTGTTGGCCCGGAAAGCACTTTTCGTTCTACTCTGATCGTCTCAATTTCTGGAGTTGTATCGTCACCCTCTTTTTTATCAGAAGCTTCTTCCGATTTAGGAGCCTCTTCTGGCTTCGCTTCAGCTTTTGGAGTTGCGCTTGTTGGTTGATCTGATTTATCATACCCTTTTGCTTTCTCCTCTTTCGTCTTTTTATCTGGACGTGTTTTAGAATTGATGGCATCTAAATCGATCTTACCAATTACTTTCACATCGCTACCTTCACCAGCTTCCTTTGCTGGAGTTGGTTTCTCAATTTCAGGCTTTTCCTCCTCTTTTGTCGGAACCTCTTCTTTCGGTTCTGCAACCGCTGGTTCTTCCACCTTTGGAACTTCGACAACAGGCTTAGGTTCTACCTCAACCGGAGCTTCAACAACAGGTTCTTTTTGAACAACTGGTTCTTGTTTTTCCTCAACTGCTGGCTCTTCTTCTTCGCGTGAATCTTTCAATGAAACCGTCTCACGTTTTTCTCTTCTAACAGTAGATAACTTTGACTTTTCTTTCAAATCATGATCCGCAGCAAATTCTTGCCTCAATAGCTCATAGTGCTCTCCTTCTAACTTCGTGTTAGGGCTTGCATCTAACTTAACTCCTTTGGAGTCAAGAAATTCGACCAAGGTGGAGAGACCTACGTTGAGTTCTCCTGCTGCTTTACCGAGTCTTATTGGTTTTCCCGCCATAAATATTGTGCGTCCTTTTTTACTTATTTTCTTTTAAAATTTGCTTAAATATACCGAATGTGATTCAATTACTCGAATTCTGCACTTAGTATTTTAAACACTTCTTGTATTGTTTCCTCTTCCAAATCTGTTCTTTGAACTAGGTCACTAACACTTCTTTCTAACACTGATTTTGCTGTATCGCAACCAACTGCTTTCAACTCATCAATGATCCAGCTGTCGATTTCATCTGCAAATTCTTCTAAATCTACGTCTTCGATATCTACTTCACCTTCGCGGTAAACATCCAATTCATATCCAGATAATTTTCCAGCTAATTTAATGTTATGTCCACCTTTACCAATTGCCAACGACACTTGATCAGGGCGTAAATAAACTCTTGCTCTACCTGTTTCTTCATCGATTTCAATCGAAGAGATTTTCGCAGGCGATAAAGCACGTTGAATGAACAACTGTGAGTTAGAAGTAAAGTTAATTACGTCGATGTTTTCGTTTCTCAACTCACGAACAATTCCGTGAATTCTTGAACCTTTCATACCAACACAAGCACCAACTGGATCAATACGATCATCGTAGGACTCCACAGCAACTTTCGCTCTTTCTCCTGGCTCACGAACTATGCGTTTGATTGTAATCAACCCGTCGAATACTTCAGGAACTTCCAATTCGAACAAACGCTCAAGGAATTCTGGTGCAGTACGTGACAAGATAATTACTGGACTTGCATTACGCATATCCACTTTTGCTACAACGGCGCGAACAGCTTCTCCTTTTTTGAAATAATCTGAAGGAATCTGTTCTGATTTAGGCAACAATAATTCATTCCCTTCATCATCCAATACCATGATTTCTTTCTTCCAAACTTGGTAAACTTCACCGGTGATGATTTCACCAATACGCTCTTTGTAGATTTTGTATAAATGATCTTTCTCTAATTCCATGATGCGAGAAATCAAATTTTGGCGCAATGACAAAATATTTCTACGACCGAAATCAGCGAATTTAAATTCTTCTGTTACTTCTTCTCCAATTTCGAAGTCAGGCTCAATTTTAATTGCATCTGAATAAGCAATTTCTGTATTTGGATCCTCTACTTCGCCATCATCAACGATTTCTTTGTTCAAGAAGATTTGAACGTCACCTTTATCAATGTTTACAACGATATCAATGTGCTCATCCGTGTTGAATTTTTTCTTCAACATTGCACGGAAAACATCTTCCAACACATGTTGCATCGTTTGCTTGTCGATGCTTTTTAATTCTTTGAATTCCGAAAACGATTCAACTAATTCAAGGCTATTCATGATTACCTATTTAAATGAAATAATAATTTTTGTTTCTTTCACATCGTCGAACATTAATTGATGTTGTTCCACAATGACTTCTTTTTTCTTTTTACCTTCTATTTTCTCTTTGCGAGAATTTTCAATTACAAAATAATTGTCTGTTACTTCGATTAATGTCCCTTCGATTTTCGATCCGTCGTTCAACTTCACTTTCACTTCTCTACCAATGTTTTTTTGGTATTGTGCCAACACGCGAAAAGGCTTGTCTAATCCAGCAGATGAAACCGTGATTTCAAAATCTTGTACTTCTCTGTCTAAATTGTGCTCCACGTTTCTTGAAACAGACATGCAATCAGTCACGGCTACACTTCCTTCATGCTTATCGAGCTCCACAGTAATTACATTTGCAGCAGAAATAGATAATTCCACGACAAACAACCCATTATCCAATTCGGCAATGCGCTCGTTAATTAATGCTTCAACTTCTTTTTTACTAATCATTTGGTTATAAAAAGAGGGGACTGTCGTCCCCTCGTTCTGTGTTATTAATGCTAATTACGGTGCAAATATAGTCATAATAAACTGAAAAACAATAATCTTTCATAAGAATTCCATCAGTTCTCTTTTTTTTCAGACCTTTGCACAAATGACAAGCATGTTAGTTGAAGTAAAAGACAAGGTAGTTTCTACTCAGATTTTTGAGAAAAAATTTGTGTGCGATTTAAACGCATGCAAAGGAGCTTGCTGTATAGAAGGTGATGCAGGAGCGCCGCTTTCATTGGAAGAAATCGACATTCTTGAAGACAACTTGGAAGCAATTAAACCGCACATGCGTCCGGAAGGGTTAGCTTCAGTTGAAAAAAGCGGTGTTTTTTATATCGATCAAGATGGCGATGCAGGCACAACATTGGTCAACGAGAAAGAATGCGCGTTTGTTTACTTCGACGAACAAGGAATTACCAAATGTGCGGTTGAAAAAGCATACTTAGAAGGTGAGACAACTTTTAAAAAACCGATTTCCTGTCATTTGTATCCAATTCGCGTGAAACAATTCACTGAATACCAAGCATTGAACTACGATGTTTGGGATATTTGCGAGCCTGCATGTGCTTGCGGAGACAAACTAGATGTTCCTGTCTATCGCTTTTTGAAAGAACCATTGATTCGTGCATTTGGCGAACCATTTTTCAAAGAGTTAGAACTGGTCGAGCAAGAATTGAAGGACCAAGATTTAATCGGAAACCACTCTTGAATTTCTTTTCTGAAGAAAGCTGGATCAACTGGGTTGATCAACTTTCAGAGCAAGACTATGTTGTCATTGACGATTTCATTTCAGAAGATCTATACAAAGAAATTCGATCTCATTTTTTAGCCAAACTGGAAGAAGATAACTTTGATAAAGCAGGAATTGGAGCACTTGGCTTAAACACCGTTAAAAAAGAAGTGCGTGGAGATTTCACTTATTGGTTAGATCACGATAAAGACCTTGAATTGGACTCTTTCTATCAACTAAAAGATGAATTAATCTACGTGATGAAGAGGTATTGCTTTTTGAGCATAGCTGATAGTGAGTTTCATTATGCTTTTTATCCTCCCGGAGCTCATTATGAAGCTCATGTCGATCAATTTGCAGAACGGAATAATCGCATCATTTCATTTGTTCTCTACCTCAATGAAGGTTGGCAAAAAGGTGATGGAGGAGAGTTGAAAATATTTGAAAAAGACGGAATCGAACGGTTAATAGAACCAATCTCAAAACGCTGTGTTTTGTTTAAAAGTGATTGCGTTTTGCATCAAGTAATGCCGACCACAAAGGATCGTTATAGTTTGACAGGATGGTTGCTGAATAATCCAGTTGGAATAGGGTTTCTTTAGACTATAGGACCGCTTCGCTCACAGACAAAAGACCGCTGCGCTTAAGGACTCAATCTTAGAAAATCATTCATATTGTTTCAAAAACTTTCATGAATTAATGCATTGATAGTTAAAAAAGAAATTAATTCAAACCAAAAATATAGTCAGTAAAAGAGCAGTCTTGCGTCCCTTCTTTGAAATAAAAAAAGGTTACCATTTTTGGCAACCTCTTTAAATATTTATGTCAACTGTTATTATTTAATAACGTTTGGATCATTTTCTGCTTCAGCATTGAACTTCTTTTGCCAGCTCAACCAATAAAATAAACCCCCAAAACCAAGAACGATTAAAAAGAAGTAATTCACCATATTTCCAATGTATTCAAAGATTTGAAACGTCCATTGAAAAATATCTCCTAATCCCCAAAAAAAGTCTGTTAATGTCATTGTGTCTATTTTTAATGAAACAAAGGAACTAAAATTATTCAATATTTCAAACATTCAGGAATTATTTTCATGCATCAATGCTATAACTACTGTATATTCTCTATTGCTTGAGTTAATTCAATGAATTGTTCAACGGATAAAACCTCAGGTCTTAAAGTTAGGTATTCGTGATCGAACTCTCTTCCTGCAACGACCGATTTCAGTGAATTACGCAATGTTTTTCTTCGTTGATTGAATCCTGCTTTTACGACTTGTATGAACAATTTTTCATTGCAAGGAAACACTTCACGTGCATTTCTTGTACAACGTATTACTCCTGATTTCACTTTTGGAGGTGGATTGAATACATGTTCATCAACCGTAAAACAATACTCAATATCATAAAAAGCTTGAATCAATACACTAATGATTCCGTATGTTTTGGAACCCGGTTTTTCTGCCACTCTCAGAGCAACTTCCTTTTGAAACATTCCCATGATTTCGGGAATTTGATTTCTGTATTCCAAGCATTTGAATAATATCTGAGAAGAAATGTTGTATGGGAAGTTTCCAACTACTGCAAATGGCTCTGTTCCCATGTACTTTTGTAGATCGCACTTCAAAAAATCTGCTTCGTGAATTTTTCCTTCCAAAGCAGGGAAATGATCGTGTAAATAAGCAATTGAATCTCTGTCGATCTCAATCACTGACACATCATTGGATGTTTCCTCCAACAAGAATTCTGTTAAAGCTCCCATTCCTGGACCAATTTCTAGCACTCTTTTACATCCTTGATGTTGCTGAAATTGCGTCGCAATCTTTTTACAGATGTTCTTATCCGTTAAAAAGTGCTGTCCAAGGTGTTTCTTCGCTTTAACTGTCATTTCTTGAATTCTTCAATGATGCTTAATACTGTTCTGAAAGCGGCAAATGATCCACCGAATTTTGTGGCGTGGTCGTTTTGCAATTGTGGTGCATGTTTTGCTTTGTAATGTTCATACATCTCTTCTGACTTTGCTACATAAGAAATAGCATATGTCAATCCTCCTTCTTCTTCACCATGCACTCTTGAAAGTCGAGCTTCAATGAAACAGCCAGTGTTCATTACATCTGGAATGTGAATGGTGCGCATCCATTCCAACCAATTCTCTTCTACTTTAGCGTCAATGCTAACTGTAACGTTGTATAAAATCATGGTGCAAAATTAAGTGAAATAAATCAGATTGAAAGGTATTTAACCACGAAGGCACGGAAGACTCAAAAAGAAGTGGTTTGGACGCGAAGAATAAATACCAATACAATGAATATTACCGCAAAGGCGCAAAGAAACAAAATCGAAAGCTCATATAAGAGTGAAAATTGTCGGGATCACTTTCTAATTGCTTTATTGTGCACTCAAAACACCATGAATATCAATCACCTCAAATTGTTCGGTTGAAGAACCAACCAGTAAAAATTTATAATTCACTCTGTTTGAAGCATTCAAGGCATAAGATGAGTTGATTCCATGTAAAAAATTGATGTCGATATCGCAAAAACTGATGTTGAAATCAGATGATGGTTGGTCGTCATTGTAGCCTTTTGGAACAGCAAATTTATTCAAAGATGAGCCTGGAACAACCATGAACCAATCGCCCACTTCCAATGGAATTGAGGCTGTTTTCCCTTCTCCCACATAGGCATAATACACGGTTGACTTCAACAAATTACTGAAGATAATTAGCTGTACGTCATATTCCGATTCATTTTTAAAATAAGCTGGTTTACCCGTTGATTTTGCAGAAATTGGACTCATTCTTGTTGGCAACATTGCTTTGATATCCTCTGCTGATTGTTTGATACAAGAATCTGGTTTCAAAGCGTCGTAATGTTGTAAATAAGTATTCAAATCGGTGTAATACTTTTCAGCAATTTCGTTCTTAAAAGGAACACGCAAGACCAATTCCAATTCATCGCCCAGATACGTTCCTAAATCAAAAGATTCAGGAGCCAATTGTCGAGAAGGTTGTATGACTTTCAGCAGTGAATCAATCTGTTTACGTTCATCAACTGTGAATTTCGTATAAGAAGAATTTTTAGCCAATTGTGGTTTATCCGGTTCGCTGAAAGGTTTATAAGCAATGATCCAAAATACAGCAAATCCAATGATGAATATGGAAGCATACAAGAGAACTGTGCGGAAGGCAATCTGTGTTCCTTTTCGTGTATTGGTGTTTTTTACTTGAAGGATTCCAGCCTTTAAATCGGCTCGTAAATCGTTAATTTTATAGAGATGCTCTTCATTTAGTTGAAGTTTTTCCAATTGTTTCAGCAGCCAATTGGCAAATCGCAGTGTGCAGCTTTGAGCGTTAACAATTGACAAAACAGCATCCACATATTTGAGTTTTAAAGCATACGATTGTCGTGATAAAGCATTGATGATTTGAATCACCTCATCATTCACCGCTTTTTGAGTTGCCTGAATCAAGGTGTTTTCATCCACTTTTTGTTGAGACAATGCGCGGACATCTGCAAATTGAACATCAATCAATTTATACAATTGATCTTCCACCACACCACGCGTATCATTTTCCAATAAAACGATGTAAGTCAAACTTGTTTTTCCCTCTTCCAAATTCGAAAAAGCCAACAAGCGTTTGCTCAACATTGGGGTAATAAATAGTTTAAATTCAGATGAAAGCGCGTGACTCAATAACTTTAAATCATCTTTAAATGGGCTTGTTGCTGAGCCATTTTCCAATAATTGTTTCAATCCAGTCATTCGATCTATCCAATCCAAAAAAATAAGCGAGGTTTCCGATTGAATCGATGCTATGAAATGAGCTTCTTCGGAAGAAAAGTTTGTTGAGAATTGATGTGCATTCTTCCATTCAAATTCAGCTCCGAATTTTGATTTGAAATAGTCTAGTGAGAAATAACGCATTGAAATAGAGTGAAATAAATTTTATTTATTGACTAAATATATTTAAACTTACGAAAAGTATCGTTGCCATTTAACTTCCAACAGATGAAAAAATTACTACTACTGCTTGTTTGCACATTCTACATCTCACAATCTTATGCACAAACATGGAGTGATGATGTTGCTGAAATATTTTATGAAAAATGTACAAAATGTCATCATTCTGGAGGAGTAGCACCTTTTGAATTAATGAGTTACAATCAATCCAGTGCCATGGCTTCGGCAATTTATGATGCTGTTGCTCTTGATAAAATGCCACCTTGGCCACCGAACAACAACTATCAAAGTTACGCTCACGACAAATCGTTAAGTTCAACTCAGAAAACAACTGTTTTAAATTGGCTCACCAACGGAACGCCAGAAGGAAATCCAGCAAACGCTCCTGCACCACCTGTATACAATTCTGGTTCTTTATTGGGAAATGGAGATTTAACCATTCAAATACCTGTTTATTCGAGTAAAGCAACAGCACAACAAGATGACTATGTTTGTTTTGCCATGCCAAGTGGATTGCCCACAAATCGTAAAATAAAATCCATTGAAATTGTGCCAGGAAACCGATCAATTGTTCATCATTGTTTGATTTATGTTGACCCTTCAAATACAGCAACAACAGATACAATTGGGGGAGATTGTGGATCGCCAAATTCATCACAAGCTTCTTTGCTTTTAGGCTATACTCCAGGCAGTTCACCGATGACGCTTCCGTCAACTGGTCCGTTGAAACTTGGAATGGATATGCCAGCAAACTCAACAGTAGTTTTTGCAATGCACTATCCGGCGGGAAGCTTTGGTCAAGCAGATAGTACGAAAGCTATTTTTCATTTTTATCCACCTGGCGAAACAGGTATTCGAAATGTGAATGCAGCTCCTGTATTGCAAAATTGGTCCTTTAGTTTGCCTCCAAATCAACAAACAAATGTTAGCGCTCAATATCCGGCTAGTGGCGGAATTCCTTCAGATGTTTCCATCCTAAGTGTTTTTCCTCACATGCATCTATTGGGCAAAACAATGACTGTTTATGGTCTTGATGTAGCTAATGATACGATTCCATTCATCAATATTCCCCATTGGGATTTTCACTGGCAAGATTTCTATTTTTTCAGATACATACAAAAAGCAAGCGCAGGAACAACTCTCAAAGTGGAGGCATTGTATGATAATACAGCGGGTAACATACACAACCCAAATTCACCTCCAATAACAGTCAATCCAGGATTAAATACAAGCGACGAAATGTGCTTGGTATACGCTCATTTTATGGCATATCAAAATGGCGATGAGCTCTATGATTTACAGGAGTTGATGAATGATGAAACCAATAGCATCATTGAACAAGTTCAGGAAAATCGATCAATTAAAACGTATCCGAACCCTTTTGATGAATCGATAACAATTGAAATAGATGATTTGGCTCAAGGAGATAAACTATCAATCATCATCTATGATTACACCGGAGCAAGAGTCAAATCATTGATTACCACTTCTCATTATTCGGGAGCACCATTGAATTGGGATGGAACAAATGACAACTCAGTAAAAGTGAAGGATGGAATGTATTTTCTTTCAATTATTCATGGAGAAAGCAATTATACTCAAGCAGTAATTAAGCATTAGAATTGTTTTAACGCTTCTCTAATTTCTTTATCGTTTTGATTGATTACCTGAAAATAGCCGTTTTCCGTCCAGATTTGTCGTGCTATTTCGCCCTTCAACAATTCCTTCATCAAGGATTTACTTTGAAGAAACTCCTTGTTGTTGAATTCAATTTTATAGTACCTTTTTCCGTAATTCGTGAATTGTTTTAGCAGCTCATCAGAAACTTGAAATGATTTGACAAAATGATCTATCGACTTCCATTGTGACCTTCTGGTTTGAACGTAATCAAATGCAAAACTTTGAAAAGCTGAACTGTAGCGCAATTGTGTTAAATACCACGTGTTGCCTACGGTATCTAGGGGAACAAATTTGTCGGGCATAATTCCGCCTCCACCATAAACCGTTTTACCGCCTTTTGTGACAAATTTCAAAGAATCAACAAATAAAGAACTGTCAGGCGCATACAATTCACCATTTTGATAACGATCAGATTGTTCGTGATAATATTCTTCAATGTTGCCGTTGTATTCTTTTTGAATGCATCTTCCTGTAGGCGTATAGTAACGAGCTATTGTCAATCGTAGATTACTTCCATCTCTTAATTCAACATCTTCTTGCACCAATCCTTTTCCAAAAGAACGGCGACCAATTATTGTTGCTCTATCATGATCTTGCAAGGCTCCAGCTAAAATTTCACTGGCAGAAGCAGAGTTTTCATTGATTAAAACAGCCACTTTCATGTTTTCCAACATCCCAACATTGGTTGACATGTATTTGCGCTCATCGGAGTGTATTCCTTTGGTTGAAACAATCACTTTGTTCGTTCTTAAAAACTCATCGGCAATTTGGGTCGCAGAAGAAAGAACTCCACCTCCATTGTTTCTCAAATCAAGCACCAATTGTTTCATTCCTTGATTTAATAATCTCCTTGCTGCATTTTTGAACTCAGTTGTTGTTGTCAATGAAAACTGATCAATTTTAATGAATCCAGTTTTGTCGTCCAACATATACGCTGTATTGATTGAGTTGATAGGAATTGCGCCACGAATAACCGTTTTTGTGATTTTTTTTCCATTTCTCAGCACTGTCACTTTCACTTCAGAACCAATAGGGCCCTTCAATAATGACATGACTTGATCATTTTCAATCTTGGCCTTTGTAATCTCTTCTTTATCGACTTTCACAATCTTATCTCCAGCTAAAAGTCCTGCTTTTGACGACGGTGAATTTTCAATCACATTAGTAATGCAAACAGTATCTCGAATGATAAAAAATCGTACACCTACACCAGCAAATTCACCTTGGATTTGTTCATTTGCTGCCAACAAGTCCTTTGCTGAAATATAACTAGAATGCGGATCCAATTTGTGCAACATATCGCTAATTGCTTCTTCAAACAAAGCATTTGCATTTACCGAGTCAACATAGCGATTGTCTAAAATTTTAATGATGTCTTGCATTTTACGGTAATCTGAACCACCTTGAGAAATCAACTCGGTCTCAGGAGCTGCCACCATTAATTTTTGTCCAATAAACAATCCTAGAATCAAGGTTCCAGCCAAAGCCAATGGAAACAGGTAATTGATTTTTCTATTCTCCATCGCTTACATCTTCGATTAATGTTACTTCTATGCCAGAATTCCTTAAAAAGGAAATCCCAGAAATGTCTTTATAGTCTTTGTTGTACACAACACGTGTGATTCCCGCTTGGAGAATCAATTTACTACAATCTTTACACGGTGAAAGTGTAAGGTAAAGTGTTCCACCATTGCAATTGTGTGTTGACTTTGCTACTTTCAAAATAGCATTTGCTTCCGCATGCAAAACATACCAATGTGTTTCTCCATCATCATTTTCACAACAGTTATCGAATCCAGAAGGTGTTCCATTGTAACCATCTGATATGATCATATCGTCTTTCACGATAATCGCTCCAACTTGCTTTCTTTTACAATGCGATAATTCTGACCATGTCATGGCCATGCGCAAATACGCTTTATCGTAACGCAACTGTTTATCTGTGAGTTTTTCAATCATAGGTTACAAAAATAGCAAATGCTTGGAAGAGGTAAGCAAAACGATTGAATTTAAGGTTAAAAACTGTTAATGCAAGAAAAAAGATATATGATTAAGCATTTGTAAATCGGTAACCAACTCCTCGGATAGAATGAAAGTACTTTGGTTCCTTTGGGTTTGGTTCGAACAATTTGCGAAATGAAAGAATGAAGTTATCGATTGTTCGTGATGTTGGAAATTGATCCTTTCCCCAGACTTCATCTAAAATTTCGTCGCGTGATACAACATCTCCTTCTTTTTTCATGAACAATTGCAACAAGGCAATTTCGCGTTTTGACAATGCGACTTCTTCACCCGTTTTAAGATCTTTGACGTTGTAAGTTTTAAAATCAACTGATTTTTGTCCAATCGTAACATTGGTTTCAAGTGATTTCTTCACCGTTCGACTTATCAAAATCTGTACACGGAGCAATAATTCTTCTAAATCGAAAGGTTTTGATAAATAATCTGTTCCACCACTTTTCAGTCCTTCTATTTTATCAGCTGTTGTCCCTTTGGCTGAAAGAAACAACACTGGAACATCGCTAGACTCTCTTAATTTCTTGCAAATATCAATTCCATTCACTTCTGGAAGCATGATGTCTAAAATCACTAAATCAGCATTTCCCAACTCCAGCAATTTTTCCAATGCTTTGCCTCCAGTTGAAATATGGGTAACTGAATATCCTTCCAATTCTAAATTCAGCACAACGGCTTCTGCCAACGCCAACTCATCTTCTACTAAGAATATTTTACTCATTTTTTGGTGTGATTCGCTTATAAATTCTTGAATTCAGAACTAAAGTAATTAAAATGATTGAACTGAATCCAATTCGATGAATGATCGTCCTCCCAGGGAGAAAACATCATGGTGCTTCACGAATACGATATCAGAAAACATATAACAAGCCAGCTCAAGACCCCGCTTTTGTAAAAATGATAGGTTTCCTCCTCGGGAGGGGGATTAAGGGGGAGGAAAAAACAATTGTGCGAAAACGATTGGTACCATTTCTGCTTTTCAATACCAAAACGATTTAGTAGTTTGAAATATTTACCTTAATTTTGCGCTCTTCTAAAAAACGAGAATTTCACAAAAATTAGGTCATGAGCACAACAAAAAAAATCAAATCAGCATTAATTTCAGTTTTTGACAAAACAGGGTTAGAACCAATTGTTCAAGAATTGCATAAAAACAATGTAACTATCTATTCGACAGGTGGAACACAAGCTTTCATTGAAGCATTAAACATTCCAGTTGTTCGTGTAGAAGATTTGACTTCGTATCCATCTATTTTGGGTGGACGTGTAAAAACTTTGCATCCTAAAATCTTTGGTGGAATTTTGAATAGAAGAGATTTAAAAGACGATCAAGATCAGATTGCAGAATTTGACATTCCAGAATTGGATTTGGTCATTGTTGATTTGTATCCTTTTGAGCAAACAGTTGCTTCAGGAGCAGATCACTCAGCAATCATCGAAAAAATTGACATTGGCGGAATTTCATTGATTCGTGCAGCAGCAAAAAATTATACAGATGTTGTCATTATTCCATCTCAACAACAATATGCTGAATTCTTGGAAATCATCGCTTCCAACGCTTGCAACACAACTGAAGATCAACGTAAAAGTTTTGCTCGAGATGCATTCAATGTTTCATCGCATTACGACACGCATATTTTCAACTATTTCAACCAAGGAGAAAAAGAATTCTTCAAGCAAAGTATTACAGAATCTCATTCATTGCGTTATGGCGAAAATCCGCATCAACATGGTGTTTTCTATGGTGATTTGAATCAAATGTTTGACAAGTTACACGGAAAGGAGCTTTCCTATAACAATTTGTTGGATGTTGATGCTGCTGTGAATTTAATGGGAGAATTTACAAATGATGCTCCAACATTTGCTATCTTAAAACACAACAATGCGTGTGGAGTTGCTACAAGAGCAACAATCAAAGAAGCCTATGAAGCGGCTTTGGCTGGAGACCCAGTGAGTGCATTCGGTGGAATTTTAATTTCCAATTCAACCATCGATGTTGCAACAGCTACCTTGATCAATGATTTATTTTGTGAAGTTGTAATTGCTCCAAGTTATGATTCAGAAGCAATCGAAATCTTGAAAAGCAAAAAGAACCGAGTGATTTTAGTTCAACATACTGTTGCATTGCCTAAAAAACAATTCCGAACAATCTTGAACGGTGTTTTAGAGCAAGACAAAGATTTGATTACAGAAGTAGCATCAGATTTAGAAACTCGCACAACGGCAACACCTACAGCACAAGAAGTGAACGATTTATTGTTTGCCAACAAATTGGTGAAACACACAAAATCGAACACAATTATTTTAGCAAAAAACAACACTTTGTTAGCAAGTGGAACGGGACAAACATCAAGAGTTGATGCCTTGCAACAAGCAATTCATAAGGCACAAACCTTTAATTTCGATTTAAAAGGTTCAGTAATGGCATCGGATGCCTTCTTCCCATTTCCTGATTGCGTTGAAATTGCAGATCAAGCTGGAATTACTGCTGTGATACAACCTGGTGGATCAATCAAAGATGAGTTGTCGATTGATTATTGCAATGCTCATGGGATGTCAATGGTTTTCACTGGAAATCGCCATTTTAAACATTAATTATAGCTAATTTTACAAATAATGTAACATTTTGTTCTTTTTTACGAAGAATGTAACTAACATTATAAGCACAAAGTTTTTTTTTAATTCAGGGGCCAGTAAAAAAATGGGATTATTTAGTTTTTTAACTCAAGAAATTGCAGTTGATTTAGGTACTGCGAACACATTGATTATCATGAACGACAAAGTTGTTGTTGATGAGCCATCAATTGTTGCAAGAGATATCCAAACAGGTAAAATTGTTGCTATCGGAAAGAAAGCGCAGCAAATGCATGGAAAAACTCATAAATTAATTGAAACTGTTAGGCCGTTGAAAGATGGTGTAATTGCCGATTTCCAAAGTGCGGAACAAATGATCCGTGGAATGATTAAAATGATCAATCAAGGAAAGAGCAGTTTGTTCAATCCAGCATTAAGAATGGTTATTTGTATTCCTTCTGGTATTACTGAAGTTGAAAAAAGAGCGGTTCGAGATTCAGCAGAACATGCTGGCGCAAAAGAAGTGTATTTAATTCATGAGCCGATGGCGGCCGCAATTGGTATTGGTATCGATGTGGAAGAGCCAATGGGAAATATGATCATTGATATAGGTGGTGGAACATCAGAAATTGCTGTCATTGCCTTAGGAGGGATTGTTTGTGATAAATCAATTCGTATTGCAGGAGATGATTTCACAAGCGATATTGAAGAATACATGCGTCGCCAACACAATATTTTAGTTGGTGAGCGTACGGCTGAACAAATCAAAATTGAAGTTGGAGCAGCATTGCCAGAGTTGGAAAATCCACCAGCAGATTTCGCCGTACGCGGTCGAGATTTGATGACGGGTATTCCAAAAGAGATTGTGGTGACATACTCTGAGATTGCACATGCTTTGGACAAAACGATTTCGAAAATTGAAGAAGCGATTTTAAGTGCTTTGGAGATGACTCCACCAGAATTATCAGCTGATATTTACAAAACTGGTATTTACTTAGCAGGTGGAGGTTCCATGTTGCGCGGATTAGACAAACGAATTTCTTCAAAAACGAAGTTGCCAGTACACATTGCTGAAGATCCATTGAGAGCTGTAGCACGTGGAACAAGTATCGCATTGAAAAACATTGATAATTTCCAATTCTTAATTAGAGATTAATACTCACATTTATAAGTTCCCATTTGTTTTACAGCAAGTGGGATTTTTTTTGCCATGAAAAAACTCATCATCATCTCCTTACTTCTTAGTGCTTGTTCAAGTAACAAAGACGAACAATTTTGTCGATGCATGGAAGTCTCTGAAGAACTTAACATTGCAAGCAATGAAGTCTTGAAAGGAGAAAAGTCAGGTATGACCAAAGAAGAGCGCAATGCGTTAAAAACGAAAAAGGATAAAGCTTGCGCCAAGTATAAGACAACTCCTGGAGATCAATTATTGGAATTGAAAAAGGCGTGTGAGGAATAGGCTTTAGAATTCGTATCTCATTTGTGTCCAACAAAAAAGGACCTTCTAAAAAGAAGATCCTTTTGCATTTTGTTAATCTATTCTTATTCCTTCAAGACCTTTATGACCCTTTTGTTCCCATCTACGTCTAAATGAAGGAAATAAATTCCAATTTCCTCCTGGTTCAGGTCTAAATCAACATTCATAACGTCCACTTTCGTACCTTTCAATAAATTTTTTCCTTCCGCAGTGAACAAGTTATAGGAAATAGTATTTGCTTTTGTACCTAAAGATATCGTCACATTCCCTTTCGTCGGGTTTGGATAAACATTGATCGTATTCAACACTGATAGCTCATCCAAACTTGCACAGCCAACAACTGTCATAGCAACTGTATCACTATTTGTACAACCATTAGTGTCAGTGTATGAATAAACGATTGGATGCGTACCTAATCCACTTACCACAGGATCAAACATGTTTCCACTCACACCATTCCCTGTGTATGTTCCATTACTAGGTGTTCCAGATGGAAGGATAATTGCAGTGTTATTGATACACATTGTATCAATCGTTAACTCTTCCAGTGTCACTGTTGGTAAATCATATGCTGTAACAGTAAAGCTGGATGAATCAACATTACCAGAATTATCTGTTGCATAATACCAAACTGTTGAAACTCCTGCATTGAAGACAGTTCCACTAGCATCAACTAATCCTGAAGCATTAGTCGCTCCAGAAATTACATAATTTACATTCACAACGCAATTATCCCATACAACTGGAGAGATTGAATTTACAACTTCTGATGCACAAGATGTGATGTCCATTGGCGCTGAAATTTCAGGTGCAATTGTATCCAATACGTTCACATTAAATGAACATGTTGTTGTATCCGTTCCAGTTATAGCCTGGTAAGTTACTATTGTTGTTCCAGCTGGAAAGACAGATCCAGACGAAAGTCCACTGATTTGTGAAGTAGTTGTTGTTGCACCATTCGGGTAACTAATAGTAACTTCACCATGTCCCATTCTCACTCCCTGATTGTGGACAACATTAGTTGCGCTAGGCATTGTGTAACTGCTTCCACCACCGCCACCGCGACAGTTTCCACTTCCTGCTCCACCATACCAGCCGCCGCCGCCGCCATAACCTTCACACCCACAACTAGAAGGTGCACCACCGTATCCAAAACCACCAGCACAAGCAGGGTTATTTAAACTTACACAAGTTCCATTACCACTTCCAGATTGTGTACCACCTTCACCACCAGGGGCAGTCGCGAAATCGGTTCTACTTCCGTTGGCTCCAATTAATCCTCCACCGGCACCACCTATAACATGTTGACTACTCCAGAATCCTGCACCGCCTCCAGCTCCTGCAACGACAACTCTGTCAGTCAATCCATTTCCACCAATTCGAATATCAGAAGCTCCGCCTCCGCCCTGTCCAGCAGTTTCTCCGGCTCCTCCACCATTCCAACCACCACTAAGTCCATTTGGTTGTTCTCCTACATATACATAAATAGTTGTACCAGGTGTCACTGGTATTTCTGCCTGTACATGTCCTCCATAATTATCGTTACTTGCCCAGTTAGCACCACCTTGTGCTCCATAGGCATCAACAATGATAGAAGTTACCCCACTAGGAACAACATAGGTTTGTTCAGCCCCAGTATAAGAAAATGTACTTGTTATATAGTTGCACGTATCCACTCCGACAGGTGCGGTGAAATTTACAATTGCATCACAAGACGTTGAGTCGCTATAAACAGTTATATCAGCAGGACAATCAATTGAAGCACATTGTGCACTCACAATAGAAGGCATGGCTATCGCTAAAAAGCTTAGTATAAATAATATCGTTTTCATAGAGGTTAGTGTATTTCAATGTTAATGTTTAAATCTTTTTGAATGTCTTTTGAATGAATCTCAATTAATGGATCACTTGAATTTGGATGTCCAAAAATTACAGTTTCACCCGCAGGAATGATCAAATAGGCTTGAATCGTTCCATCCATGTTCACAGGTATTTGCTCACCGTTCACTTGAGCAGACCACAAAATCCGAATGGACTCACTTGTTGTGTTTTTAAACGATAAAGTTGCGTAAGTCGCTCCTTCAAGTGTGAAATCTTGTGCAGTCACATTGATTCCATCCTGTTGCAGAATAGGTATTTCAGCTTCTAATGGATTATTGGCCGAAATTGTTTGTTTGACGCTACTTTTAGATGCATAAGAATGCAAAGGCATTAGTAGCAAAATGCAGATAATAGTTTTCATAATAGTTAATAAGTATTTTTTCAAAGGTATAAGAATCATCCTAAATAAGAAAATGAAAACCAATGAATTAGTTAGAAATGAGCTTTCACCAATTTATTTTTAACCATTAAAAAGACAAGATTTTGGTTACCCAATCACATTATTATGTGTCTTCCTTCTATTCATAATTTTCAATTTACTTCAATTATCTTTCCCATTTCTCATTCAAATCAGAATTTTTATATATGTCAGATACAGAAGAAAATGAAACAAACAACGAAATATTCACTGTATAAAATCACAATACTTGTTGATAAAAACACATAAGTAGATGAAACAAAATATGAAACAACATAAAAGATGGTAAAACAAAACTTTATAATATTTCTGAAAATTTGTATTTGCATTGTCTTAGTAAGTTCTATAATTTCTAAGAGAGCTTTTTTATTTATATATTCGCATTGAATACATATACTTGAATCCCTTGTTTTATTGTATTTTCAATGGCTAGGATAGAATTTTCACCGATTTATTTACAATAATATGTTTGATATTTTTCAAAGCCTACTAGAGGCAAATAAACCCGAAGAAGTACGGAAGGTGCTAATGGAGATTGGTAAATCTAAATATCGATTTGAACCAGTAGGAAATCGAAAAAACAATCTTGCTACAATTAACATAGGGTCTGATCCAGCAGCAGGGGTGACTGAAAGAATAACTAACGCAATAGATGCTGTTTTAGAAAAAGAATGGCATCTTCATGACAAACCAAATGATTTAAGAGGCCCAAGAACATCTTCTGAATTGTGGTTTAATATTGAAGGAGGTAAGTTATCTAATATTCAAGATCCCCATGACAAGCGATTGAAGGAATTATCAAAAAAAATAAAAGTAACATTATTCGATTCTGGCAAAGACTCTAAACCAACTGTAGAAATTCGAGATAAAGGTATTGGACTTGAGCCTGAGCAATTTTCAAAAACAATTTTAGATTTAAACGGAAACAATAAAATAGGGAAACTTCACTTAATGGGTGCATATGGTCAAGGTGGTTCCACAGCTTTGTCATACAATGATTTAACTATAATTGTTTCTAAACCATTTTTTGGAGATGATCGAAAAAGAAAAAATGTTGCTTGGACCATTGTACGCATAAATCCTGGTGATATATATAAAGACAAGCACGAATGGTATGAATACATGGTTGACGTCTCAACTGGACAGCCTTTTGTAACTGAAGTGTCTGATGAAATATTTGAACCTGGTACAATGATAAAGCACATCATGATGGACCTTGGTAAATATAGAGGTAAAATAACTACACCCACAAACTCATTGTGGTATTTAGCACATAACTATTTATTTGACCCGATTATTCCATTTACAATTTCCGATTGTCGAACAGATAAAATAGATAATAGAACAGTTACAGGGAATAATCGATTACTTACTTATACTGAGAATCTCGAATATTTCCAAAAAGTACCATTGACATTTAAAGATGGTAAGGTCATCATATATTATTGGGTACTAAATACGCTCGGAGAAAATCCAAAAGAACGAATCAAACACTATACTCTTCCATCGCAACCAATTATTATAACTTTTAATGGTCAAAAACAAGGGTCGATGGGTAATGGAATAATAAAAAACAATCTAAAGCTACCGTTTTTGGACAAATATTTAATTGTTCAAATTGAAGCTGATAACATGGATAACGATTCGAAAAGACAATTGTTTAGTAGTACTAGGGAGTCTCTAAGAGACACTAGTATCTTGTTAGAACTAAAAAAACTTGCAATTGACACTTTACAAGAGGATGAAGAGTTAAAAAGACTAGATAATGCGCGAAAGCAGAGGTATTTCACTAATGATGACACCCAGGTCCTTGATAGCTTAAGAAAGAGGCTGGCAAGAAGAATAAATACTTTTCTTAAAAGTACAGGAAATGGGGAATCAGTGGTTGCTACAAGAACCGGGGAATCTGCCAACTCAGAAAAACTACCGGAGATACCCGTTGAAGATCCGCCAACATTTTTTGAGATTCTTTCTAAAACCCCTAAAGAGGTCTATATAAACAAAACATTTTCAATAAAATTCAAAACTGATGCTCATCCAAACTATTTTTCAAATACAGATACTTTTGTTGCATTTATAGAACCACAATCATTTGGTATGTTTACTGGTACAGCCAGGGTAGTTGATGGATATGGAATTGCATTTTTTAAAATGAGCGAGGATGCAGAAATTGGTGAGTTGGGTCAAATTACACTTGAATTACGACCTCCACGACAAAAATCTATGAGCTCTACTGTTGATCTTATCGCGATAGACACCAAAGATACTGGTGCCCAAGATGAAGATGGCAACAAGAAAACACCAAATATTAATGTGAATTTTGTCTATAAGAATGATCAATTTTATCGAGAAAACAGCTGGGATGAAAATAGCGTTGCTGAAGTAAATGACAGTCAAGATGGAGTTATGATATTTGTTTCAGCAGAAAACAAGAACTTAACGAAACTAATAACTAGAGCTCAGAGGCAAAATGAAGTGGCCGTTGATAATATCAAAAATAAGTACTTGGAACATATTTCATTTTACGCTTTTATTTTGAATGCTAATAACCCTCAAAAATTGCTTAATTCGGAAGACCATTCAATTTCTGAGGAATTAATTCAGCAACTGTTTGATCTTGAATTGAGAAATGCAAGTGAAACTGTATGTGGGATGATTAATGACTTCTTCGAATCTATTATTACTGAAAGCGTAGATGAAATCGATATGATAGCGGAATAAATTATGATGGCAGAAATAACAACCCCTTGGGCAAAAAAAAGAGATAGTAAACCGTTACATTCACTGTGCTCATATCTTGGTGCCTTTCCCCCTTCATTGGCAAATTACTTTATTAAACATTTTACTAAAGAAGGTGAGTTAGTATTTGACCCTTTCTCTGGAAGGGGCACAACGCTATTAGAATCAAGAATATTAAATCGAAATTCAATTGCATCAGACTTAAATCCAATAGCACTTGCGTTAAGTAGGGCTAAAAGTCATAATTTGAATTTAGACACAATTCTTAATCGAATTGATGATCTAGAAAATGATTATGATTATGCATTATTTTTGCCTGAAGCCAAAGCACAAATGGATGAGATTCATTTAATTTTTCACCCTAGAACATTAGCTGAACTTTGTTATTTGCGACTAGTTCTATTAAATTCTATTAACGAAGTTGACGATTACATTATTGGGGCAATCTTAGGGATTATGCATGGAGGGGAGAGAAAAGATGGTAGTTCCGGTTACTTGTCTATTAGTATGCCAAATACATTTAGCATGTCCCCTGAATATGTCAGAAGATTCGTTCAAACTAATCAATTAAACAGGGAGTATCGAAATGTTTTTCAGATTTTACGAGAAAAAACAATGAGAATGTTTCAAAATCAGACTTATCCATCCATTAATTCGAATGTTTACGCATGTGATGCCAAGTTCGCTTCTAATCACCCTCAGCTTAAAACTAACCTTGGAAAAGTAAAACTAATATTAACTTCTCCTCCATACCTTGGGATAGTAAACTATGCAAAACAAAATTGGATTAGATCCTGGTTTTTGGACGCTGACCCTATTAAAGTTTCTGCTAGTCTGGATGATGACTTAAACTTATTTGAATGGGTTGAGTTTTCAAAGAAATCCCTGATAGAATTTAAAAAGTTTCTTGCGCCTGACGGAGTGGCTGTGTTAGTGATTGGTGATGTAGCTAAATCCAAAAATAGTGTCATTCCATTGGCAAGAGAATTTAGTTCAATGGTTAAAGAAAATAAGCTCTTTAAAAATGTTTGGGTTTATTCTGATTATATACAAGGAACTGATAAAACAACTCGAATCTGGGGAGACACAAAAGGAAAAGCCACGGCAACTGATAGGATTGTCATACTATCCGACGTCAATCCTTTTATAAATAATTCTAACTTAGGGTCAAATTTATTTTTGACTAATGATTTAATCACGGAAAGCACAAAACAATTTCTGGGTGAATCTCTAATTTAAACTTACATGCGAGGTCGTTCTAAAGTATTGGTAATAAATGATGATTTAGAGTGGTATGATGAAATCGATCCAAAATCATTTTATGAAAAGCATTTTGAAAGAACATTTTTGTCAAAACTTCATGAAGTCTATCCTGATTATATCGGTATTCCATTTGGACTTACTTTAGTAAATGACGACAACGAAGCTTCAAAACCAGATTTAGCAATGGTAAAATCCGATTTTTCAGACTGGTATATAATTGAAGTAGAAATGGATAGACATAGTTGGGAAGGCCATGTTGAAAAGCAAGTTCGTGTTTTTTCAACTGCCAATTATATCCCAAATAAAGTTGCAAATCACATAGTTGATAAATTAACCGAAAGTGGTCTCCCTTTACTTGATTATCATTCACTCGTTAAAATGGTCGAAACTTATCGGCCTAAAGTAATGGTAATAGCAAATGAATTAAAAAAGGAGTGGGAAGAAGGTGTAAAAAAATATAAAGCTTCATTAAGCATTTTTCAGATTTATAAAGGTATAAATGGTTTTGAGTTGTATCGAATTGCTGGCCATACACCTTATCACTTTAGAAATAAATCTCATTGCAATTTTCACCCAAAAATGAGCAATTTGTTAGAGGTATATCATCCAGATTTTATCAGTGAGCCTGACGGGAATGATATTAATGTTTATTTTAAAGGGAGGTTAACACGTTGGTTAAAAAAAGTTGATAATCATAAAGTATATTTGATTTATAAAGGTTCCACTCACTCCTTACAACTTGAAAAAGACTACCTTCTCGGTGTTGATGAACAAAACGATTATTATTTAATAATAAATTAAATATGGATAAAATAAAAATAACAATTGATAATGAATTTATTTCTTCTTTTAAACGCTTATCGTATAAAATTTGGTATGCGTTAGCAGAATATGTTGACAATTCTACACAATCTTTTGAAAACAATAAAGAAATTCTGGAAGAATCATATGCCTCTAAAGGCACACGGTTAACCGTGAAAATAGACTATTATCAAGGTGATTCAATCGAAAAAGATTATTTTGAAATTTCAGACAACGCATCTGGTATGAACTTGGAAGAATTAAAATCAGCGCTATCTATAGGAACACCAAAGTTTAATGAAAGAAGTCGATATGGATTAGGAATGAAAACCGCTTCCTTTTGGTTAGGAGATGAATGGACAATAACAACAAAAAAAATTAATGAAAAAAATGAGTTATGTGCATGCCTAAATGTTGAAAAAATATCGTCTGGTGAAATGGAACTAGAAATCAAATCAAATCCTGTCGATGAAAAAGAACATTATACCATAATAAAAATTTATAACTTGCATAGAAGGTTTAAGGGGGGCAGTACAATTTGGAAAATAAAAAATGAACTTGCTTCCACGTATCGATTTGATATTGCAACTAAGAAATTAGATTTATATTGGAAGAATGATCTATTAGAATATGAACTATATGACCAAAGTTCATTCTTAACTAATTATAATGGAGAGCGTTACTATAAAGAATTTAATGACATCCAAATTGGGGACAAAGTGATATCCGGCTGGGGTGGAATCCTAATTAAAGGAGGTAAAAGTAAAGGTGGTTTTGCGCTTATCCAACATAACCGAGTAATCCAATCACCACCATCAGGATACAAACCTGACACACTTTTTGGTGAAAACGATGGAACTAATAATTTAACAAACCAAAGATTAACTGGAGAAATATTTTTAGATGGATTCGAAGTAAGTCATACTAAGGATGAGATTATTTGGCAAAAAGATGAAGAAGATCAACTGAATGAAAAGCTATTTGAATTGTTTGCCGATTTTAAAAAGACTTCTAACGACTATCGAAAAAATTCTCTTCAAGATAACATCTCTACAGATTTAGACTTTGCAAGTGCTTTAGAAAATATACTTGCAGAACTTAACACTGGTGAACTACGGGATATTGTTTCAAATGACACAATGCTCCCGGAAACAATAATTCAAGCTTCAAATGAGACTATCAAAACTGTAGTTATTGAAAAATCTATTCCTCAAAAAATAATACTTGATGCTATTGAAGTACACCTTTATGTTGATGATAATATGTCTATAAATGACCCATATGTTATTCATGATGTTACTTCGGATCCATCTAAAATTATTATTATTGTCAATAAAAATCATCCTTTTTGGAGTGAGCTTGAAGGCCAAAAAGGCATAATGAATTACTTGAGGCAATGTATTTATGACGGTGTTTCAGAGTGGAAAGCATTTAAAAAAACCGGCCAAATTAAGCCGGATACGGTTAAATTTATTAAAGATGATTTAATGAGATTACCCTTTGAATTGTCACAGAAATTTTAAGAATACCTCAATTATTATAAAGATTAAGTTTAATTCCTTTTCAACTTTCCTTGTCTACATAATGTTTCCAAAAGAGTTCAATTTTATCTTTAATCTCTGCTAATTTTTTTATAGATATTTCAATTCCATAAGTAGGTTTTATTTTTTCTCCTCTCCAATCTAATTCTGATTGTTGAGTTTTTGCTACACGGAGTAGCTCAAAGCAGTATTGTTTTAAATTTTCTGTCACTTTGTTAATTTCAAATGTTAATTCTTGAAAGTGATCATTTGAATAGCTTTTAAAACTTAACGGATTTTCAATAGACACTTCAAATTCAGGTAAAACTATGCTCAAAAAAAGTTCTAACTTATTAATTATGTCGTATCCTGCCATCTCTTTTTTACCATCTAATATTGACCGAACTGAGGTGTCTGATACTCCTGCTATTTTGCTTACTTCAAGAGCCTCCCTGTAGCCAACTATTTTTGACAATGATTCTTTAATTCTTGCAGTTTTAACTTTTCTATCTTCCTGAATTGCTAAATAAATTCGATTAATCTCTTGATCATTGGGAATTTCCAGCATATATTCATCCCACTTTTCTATTGGTATTCCCACCCGATAAGCCAATAACTGTCTAGCCGATATTTGTTTTTTTATTTCTATCCATCGAGTTTTCAACTGTTTTTGATTTAGTTCATTCATAATAATGATTTTAATTTAAGTGAATTGTGAAAGAATAAAAGAATTGATTTAAATATCAATGCCGTTTGTATTTGATTGATAGGTTTTAAGAAATGTCTCAGAGAGCAAATTTTCTAAACCTAATTTAACTTCAAGATTTTTTAACTCATGCAGAAACCCTTTCCCCATAGTTGAATAGTTTTCTAAATCCTCAATTATACGATTATATTTACTGCCAAAGCAATCAATATGTTTACAATACTTAAAATCCGCGTGATGAATAAGACTGTAATCAATGAGGATGATTTTAGGGCTTCCATTAGAAATTTGTACAATTGCATTATCTAAATGAGGATCACCATGAGCAAAGCCATTTGAATGCCATTTCTTTAAAGTTTCAGCAAGTCCTATAACTGCTGCTTTAACTAAATCAATATTTGATTTATATTCTTTTTTAATAAACTCAGAAAGTAAACATCCATTGACATATTCAATAATTATAATCCACTTTCCTTCAAATTTTATTCGCTCGTAATGATCTATTAAAAAGTCATATTTTTTTGATTTTTCCTGTATCTCTCGAAAAACCGTTTCACTTCCATCTCGTCTCCTTCCAAAATGATTAACCTTGCCATAACCCAAAATCGGGCTCGTCCTACCATTATAAAAGTGTTTAGCAACAAATACTTTGCCGCGCTCATCCTCGCAAAGATAAACATTTGCATTTGGTCGATTATCAGCTGCTAACTTCTTCGTTATTTTATAGGTATTGTACTGGGAACTTATTTTTTTTCCAACCATTTTTATTTTTTATTTCTTATTCTACTCAAATATGTATAAACCCAAAACGGCTTCCGTAGAAGCCGTTACTAAATTAAATAGCGGGGAGTGAGGGATTCGAACCCACGAAACCTTTCGGTTTGGCTGATTTGGAATCAGCTGCCATAAACCACTCGACCAACTCAATAAGTTATCATTAGAAAACTTATTGAGTTGGATTATCTATCTAATTCTCCACAAGAAAATTATTGGTTTAAAGTAACACCAAAATTGTTAAACAATCAATAGGTGTAAATACGTATTTTATTAAATTTCACTTCCTCACCCACCCATTCTCAGTTTCAAAATAAGTTACTTTTCCACTAAAGCTAACCGATTGATCTTTTTTTGCATAACTGGCAATATGTGCAAAACTTGGTATGAATTCAGGCTCTTGAGAATAAGTTTGGAAACTTTCAAATCGAGGGCCAAACCCTGATTCATTTGTATAAATCCAACAATTTTCATTGAAAATAATAGTTGCTTTGTAATTCATTGAATAGGCTTTTTGGCCAAAAAACTCTTTCTCTTCAGAATTGGTTTTTTCTATTCCTGAAAGTGTAATTGTTCCGTTGGATTCTGATTCAATTTGAGTCTTTAATTCCATTTCAAATTCTGAAATGTCTGGTTTTGCAGAGCATGAAGTGATTAATATTGATAATACTGTCATTGCAAAACAATAGGTAAGTTTAATAAAGTTCATAGTTGATTATTTAAAAATTTGGCAAGTTCATAATTGTGTTCGGAAAGATTTATATATAATTTTCGCAAGGTTGAATTTTCCAATTGCAGTGTGTCTTGAGATAATAAACCAGATGCTTTTTCTTTTTCAATTGGGTTAAGGTTACTTTCAATTTCCCGTTTCCACTTATAATAAGTAGCAACACTTATTTTTTGTTTTTTACAAGATTTAATTATTGACTCAGTGCTGGATTCAATCTCTGTGATAATTTTAAGTTTATCATCTTCAGAATATTCGGATTTCCTCATATCATACATTTTTACAATTCAAATATACAAATTCTACTTATAAGTGGTCTATAAAATAGTGGTTGCCTGTCGAGTGGAAAGAATTTTTCTTTGTTTAATGCAGAAAAAACCATTAATAATCAATTTTGAAGAAGCCGAACTTAAAAAATTGGGTAATCGAATTAGAGAATTAAGAAAATCTCAAGGACATGCAACTGCAGAAAAAGCAGCCAACGAATACGGACTTCAACGATCACAATATACACGATATGAAGCTGGAGCAAATCTTACTTATGTAAGCTTGGTTTCATTACTAAAAAAAATGAAGGTTACTATCCCAGAATTCTTTTCTGAAGGATTTGGATAATGTATCTAACCCTGACTGCTTATTCATGTAAGCGATTCAATCTCCCAAATCATTGGAAATCATTGGAAGAATTCTTTTCAATTGATCACAATGAAGCAATTTATTATTAGAACCAACCTGATGAAAAAAATCAACTTATCCGACATTCTGGGTTTATTTCCAACTGAAAATCTTTATAGATTAATTGAAGTTTCAAAAATTGAAAAGAATAAAAACTCCTATTATTTAACTCTAGCTTTTCAATTATTAATTGGTGAATTCAAAGAACCGTTTGATTCATATGAGCTAAATACATTCAAAGCCAATAAAATCGAAAAGAAGGTGATTAATGTTGCTTTTGCCCGATTATTTGTAATAGGAAGCATTTGGAGAAATAATAAGAAAAAACCTTTGTTTTTACCAAATTATTTAAAATCATATTCCATCGTTGATGACTTTCTAAGTCAATCCGAAGTTAGTTCTGGAGATATTTCTTTATACATAAAGAAAGAATTTATTCCTAAAGTTTTTGTTAAATCAGAACAAAATGAATACATAACTGTTCCAAGATATGCTGCAATAATTAATTATAACTTATCTCTGCCACTACTAGATACATTGATTGATGCTAACAAACCTGAAGTTTCAAGAATATCTTTTGACGGAATGCCTTGGGACGATCTTGAAGAGTCTAAAGAATATCATTTTGTATCATTCTATTCATATGAAGTTTACCGCTATTTTTTTACAGGTAACGGCCTTACTGATCTTAATGAAAGGCTTTTATACATGCCTATTTTAAAAGATTCTTTAAGAGATAACGAAATTTATGATGTAGACAATTCTGTTCCTCAAACTGAACCTATTTCAAACCCTGTCTATTTTAAAAAGCATTATGATGCATCTAGTTTAACGACAATTGGTAACTTAATTTACCAGCCTAAGTTTAAAGAGCAATTTAGTAGGACCGTCAATTCATTGAGTAGTAAAGCATTTGTTAAGTTTGATGAGTTTAAAGAACTTCCATTATCTAAATTAAGTAATATTCAATTTAAAGCGAAAAGAGTTAAACGGATCTCCGATAATAAATGGGGATTTTTAGTTATGCAAATCGAGTCTTGCAGTGGATATACTGATTTAAAGTATTTGCCAGTTATTCCAGTACCAGAATATAACAACTCATCAGTGAATCATAATAAAAGAAGCGGTAAACCAAAAAAAAATGAGGGAGTAGACAGCACAAACGTTGAACCTAAAGTTAACCAGTCAGGTACATCTAGCATGGATTCCAAACCTACTGAAATAGACGAATTTGGACTTGAAAATTTATTTAATCCAAAATCAGATATCGAAAATGAACCACCATTATTTGAACACTTTAATAAAGACGGCACTAAATATTTCAACAACAAAAAGAACAACGAAGAAGTTAGGCCACCAGGTGCGAATCCCGATGATAAATCAGGAGGTCGAATTACAATAAAAGTTGACCCAACTGATCACTTCAGTCTATTTCCGCAAATTATGAAAGGCGTTGTACTATATCTGCAAAACAACAAACATTCTGTCAGTTTATCCTATATGGACGAGGGTATGGTTTTCGAAAATGATGAATGTATTTTATCAGATCGTAAAATAAAAACTATTACCAAACCGAAAAGCTGGTTAATTTATGTTGCTAAATTAGAAATTAACAAAGGAGATGGCAAAGTCAACTATTTTCTTTTTGCAAAGAGAAAAGAAAAAAACATCAAAATCCAAGGAAGAAATTGGATTTATTCATCAAATTCAATTCCAAATGAAGAAATAGTCATAAGTGCAATAAAACATTATTTATATCATCCATCAATAAAAAATGAAAAAAGTGATAAAGTTCTTTGGGAACGTATGCATCGATTTAATCATTTGCAAAGTGAAAAAATAATACTTGAAGACAATTCAAAAACTTATACCGAAGTTGAACTTGAGAAGGCAGTGGCAAATCATGTAAAAAAAATAGGTGAATACATTTGTCAAAATGAAAAAAATTAAGGTGACTCTTGACCAAAAATAATTGTTTCAAACAACTACCCATGTCTATGTTTTCCAAATAATTAATACGACATACGGGTAAACACTTACATGTTCGTTAAGGTAATTACATTATATCTTGCTTATAGTAATCTGAATATAAGGTGATTACACATATTTTCTTAGCGTCTTAACTAAATATATTTAGTTAAAAAATATAAAGAAAATACTTTCTTAAATTTTATTGCGTAATATTATTTCCGCTGTTACCTATCAACAGATTTTTTTTACACTAATAATTATCATATGGAAAAAAGAACCACTGATCTATTCAGATTCGCAACATTGCGATCTCCTGAACTAATTACCCCTACCAAGAAAAAAATTGGATTCATCGATCACCCCCTTCCAGACGACAGTCACTTTTTAAGTAACATAAACCCATCCGATGATCTAAATGCCAGACGTGCTACTGTTATTGCTTCCATTAGTTCGTTTAATGAAATCTACACAAATGTATCCGATATTAAAAACTTGGATTTACCTTTCTGGGAATTTTCCCAATGGCTGCTAGCAGAGAAAAACAGACTTGACTTAGATTTAATAGCTGAAAACTTACCAAGCTATACAATCGGTGATACTGATATTTTAAAACTTTGGGATAATTTTCTTTATGATGTTTTAGTTAAAAAAAACCCATACGTTAGACAAGCATGTATTCAAATCATTGTTACTTACAATTTTGTAAAAACTTATTCGAATTATATTGCGGTGTTAAATAATGACGAGACAGATATCCCAAAATTAGAAAAACAAGCAAAAGATTTAAAAAGATTGGCAAATGCAAAAATATTGATCCAAGAAGAGTTTGCCACATCAAAAAATCTTGAATTTCTAGCTAATCTTAGTTCAACAAATAATGCCGATTTACAAGAGCAGGTTCATGAAAATTTCATTTCACATCTTCCAATTACGAATCTCAAACAAATTTTGACTCAACTAGCATATGTTGAATCCGAACATAGCCTTATTACAAATATTAATTTTGAAAATGAGCTTTCATCATTTAAAACTGCAACAGCTACTGCGGTAGAAAACTTTCTTACAAGTAATCCTGATATTACACAAAAAATAGTTGTAAAGGAAAAAACAACTTTTGAAGAAAAAAAGGGTTCGATTAATCTAAACCAGGACACGGAATCTTTTCAAAGCGATACTTTATCATCGATTGAAAACCTTATTCCAGAATCAGTCACACCAGATTTCAATTTCACACCTGAAGTGCCTTTAAGCGGGTCTTTTTTAGGGTCGTTAAGAACTCGTGTCCCAGAGCTAACAAATTTTTTAGCAGCTAATAATCTTATAGAAAAACCTATTGAAGAAGTGCGGGGTATTATTGATAAAGAAATCACTAAAAAGAAAGGTTTGCAATCACAATTTCTTCGTAAATCAGTTAAAGAGATTTTAATTAATGGAGCCGTTGTCAAAAAGAAAGGATTTTCGTCAATTGATTTTGCACTTAGCTATTATTCTATAGATCTAAATGGAGAAGTTCAATTACTCGACCCTAACTCCATTTATTTATCCCTAAATGCTGGCTATAAAAGCGCGTTCATTGAAGAGATAAGTTATAAAATGACTATAAATTCTACTGAATATGATTCATCTGAATTTAAAGTAATTCCAAATAAAGGAAATCAACTATTTTTAAAATTGTTTATCCAAAATGAAATTAGTGTTCTGGAAGAAGACACGATTTTTACTTTTGAAGCAAGCTTTAAACTAAGCAACGGAAATAGTTATAAAATCTATAAAAAAGGAATTACATCAAATACAATATTATCAGGAATTGCTATCCCATTGTACAATGCTGGTAATGAAGTAGAACTATATGGGGTAAACAAAATCGGAGTAGCAGACTACCGAAGAGTTGAGCAAGAATTATGCTGCTACATTCCTGGTGAGGTGTCTCATATAGAAAATGTAATGGCTCGAGAATACAAAGAGAAATCAACTAGAAATTTTACCAGTACATCGGTAACAGTTGACACCGTAACTGAAAGAGAAGCTGAAACAACAAGTGATACAACTTCAACGTCTCGAAACGAGTTGTCTTCAGCAATATCAGATGTTATTCAAAAAGATAAAGCTAATAATGTGGGTCTTAACGCTTCTGTCAACGGTGATTTTGGAACCTATGGATTTAATGTTGGTGCAAATGCAAGTTTTAGTAATTCAACTTCAACTTCCAGCTCTGATTCCATAGCTAGAAGCTATGCTGAAGATGTTACTAAGAGAGCATTGGAGCGTATTGTTCAAAAAGTTAGCCAGCGACGTACTTCAACAATCTTAAAAGAGTATGAAGAAAACAATAAACATGGCTTTGACAATAGAAAAGGCGTACAACATGTGACTGGTGTGTATAGATGGATTGACAAAGTATACAAGAATCGAATCGTAAATTATCACAAAAGGTTAATGTATGAGTTTATGATTCCTGAACCAGCGCGATTTTACAAGGAAGCAATTATTATGAAAGCTAATGAAGAATTAGCTTCATCTACCTTAAATGGATCAACAGGTGAGCAGAACACTGCAATAAAGCCAATTCATCCGTCTGAATATGGTTTAACAAAGTTTGATGACGTTTCTAGAAACGACTATGCAACTATTGCATCTCATTATGGTATTAGCGTTGATCAACCAAATGAAGAATTCATATCAATACCAGGTGCAGTTAGTGCGTCAATTGGAAACGGAGACAAAGACGAGAGTAGAACCTTTTCTCCTATTACTATCGACCCTAATTATGAATGTATAAATATAAAAGGAACATTGTCTTACAGTGTCAAAGCAAGAGTTAAAAGCTGGGCGTATATTAAATTTAATCTACCTGGTCAACCCCTTGCTTTCGGTGACCTTCGAGGTGAATATTCGGCAAGCACAAGTGTAAATAGAAACTATAGTCCTGGTATTAAGACTAGTGTTACATTTAGTGCTGGGACAAAAAAGATCACTGGCTATAATGGAAACTTCACTTTAAGGTGTAGATGGGCAGATAGTGCATTTAAAGCTTGGCAACAAAGTGTATACGATGATATTATGGCCGAATACAATCGACAACTACAAGTTTACAACGATGCGAAAACTGCAGCGGAACAAGAACTTGCAGAACAACAAGCGATGGTGGCAGAAAAAGAAACACTTCCACAAAACCCGAAATATAACTCTCAAATTGTTCAAATCGAGCTTAAAAGGTTGTGTATTGAAATGTTAACAAAACCGTTTGGTATTCAACAAGGAAGAGATTTTTATCAATCAGGAGGATGCGATGTTCCTGAATTAATTCTTGGTCCTGAACTTGACAAATATGCATCTAGTGTTGTGTTTTTTGAAAATGCATTCGATTGGGATATTTTGACTCAAATATTTTATCCATATTATTGGGCTAAAAGATGTGATTGGGTAAGCCTTTTTCAAGGACAATCAAGTGATGATTATATTTTCCAAGCTTTCCTTCAGTCTGGGATGGGACGAGTAATTTTACCTGTTAAGCCTGGTTTTGAAGATGCTGTTGTATATTTTATGGAAACAGGTGAAGTCTGGAATGGTCTAGGTATAGCACTCAACACTGATGACGAATTATATGTTTCTATTGTAGATGAAATGACGCAAGTAACTGGAACGGTAGAAGGTGAAGAATGGGATACTATAGTTCCTACTGATTTAACAATACTGCAAGCTAAATCGGTGTTTCTAGATGAAGAAGGTTTGCCATGTTGTCATACTGATGAAGAAGTTCTTGCCGAATTAACCTTGAAGAAGGATGAAAACATTCTAACTTGGGAAGAATAAATTATTATTGATTAGTAAATATAAATAGGTAACCAGCATTTTAATTAATGCTGGTTAACTTTCATAAAATCAACCTATGGACTTAGCCAGTTTACTTTTAGATAATAATGACTCAAGCTTTAATTTTCCAAAATTTCCGAGTGGATTTGCGAATTTAGAAAGTTTCGCCTTGCAACACTTTAGTGGCTTTAAAAAAGCTAAACTAAATGATAAATTTGAAGTTTTTGTTGGTGACCCAGGAAATGATGAACCAACAAATGTGGCTTTAGTAAAGGAATTTTTTTCAGGAATTTACTTCATTGATGTAGATAATGATGGAAAATCTGATTTCGAAAAGGAGAACCCTGATATTCATTTAGCAAATATTAAATTATTTGCTTCAACTGATGGCGCTTACTTAAGAACACAACACCACAACTTAATTGGTAAGGTTAATAGTGATGAATTTGCTGTTTTCATCGAACTTCCCTCTGGAGACACGTTTTCTGGATTATTTTGCGCAGTTATTGCAGGTGATGGCCAAGCAAAAAATGTAGCAACATTTTTACGTGCGGATTGGAGTAACCTAACTAATAATGTGTTTGAGCTTAAAGACTATCAATTAAAAAAACTACTTACTTCATTATACTCAAAACCAAGCTTCTTAGACTTTACTTGGCAATTGGTAACTGGTCTTGTTTTAAAACCTATACTAGAAATTGGTAAAATAGGTGCTGGAGTATTTTCAGGTATTGGGAATTTATTTCGCTTATTACGTATTGAGGATAGTGTATACAATCCAGACAGTGATGGATATCAAAATATTTCAATTGTTCAGTTTCTCGAGGTTTTGCAAAAAAGAAATGCAAATGGTATTGATGAACTTTTCAAATATATCACCTCAGTAGAGCTTCCTCCAAAAGTTAAAAGTGTATTAGATCAAATTTCAACATTTTCCAATAGCATTATACTTATAATAGCTGAAATAATTGAGGATATTTCTCAATTTATTGTAGGATTAGTGTGTGGTGTTTGGAATTCTTTGATTGATTTAATTACGGGAATATTTGATCTCATTGCACTTATTTTCAAATTAATTATTGAAATTGCCAATACAGCGATTTACGCGGACTATTATTGGAATGTTTTACTTGAGTACGCAGACAACTTCACTCAATATATAGACAAGATAGACTGGAAACAGGTCATAATTCATGGAGTAGTTAAGGCAAAAGATGTTTTTGAAGCAATCTCTAATATTCCAAGCGCACTTTTTAAAAGTTTAACTAGTATTAATTTTGGTGAATATGGCTATTACGTCGGTTACATTCTCTTTGAAATTGTTCAATTATTTTTCCCTATTTTAGAGTTAGCCAAGATTGGTAAATTAGGTAAGCTAAGTAAGTTAGATGATATTATTAAAGGGCTAGATATCTTTAGTGATGCTAAAAAGGTTTCTAAAAATTCCTTTGATATTGGTGGATTTGCAGGAAGAAAGTTCAAAACAACATTTGATACTATTATTGAAGCTTTTGAGTACTTCATTAATAAGTTAAAAGCAGGAACTGCAAGTTTTAAAAAGTGGCTAGATGATGTTTTCGAAGCTATAAGAAAATGGATCGATGATTTGTTTGGGGCAAACAGTAAGGAATTAGCTCAATTAAATAAAAAATGGCAGAAAATGTGGGATGATTTTAATTATGATCACTTATTGAAAGGTAATACTAAAAATAAACCTTGTTTCTTAAAAGGAACTTTGGTTCTTACTTCTCAAGGGTTAAAACCTATTGAACAAATTACAATAGGTGAGGATATTTGGAGTTATAACTTTAATTTATCTAAAATAGAATTAAAGTCTGTTACTCAAACATTCGTAAATTATACAGAAAAATACTTAAAAATAATTAGCTGCAATGGTGAAATATTGGAATTGACTGGACAACATTTAATTTGGATTCAAGGACAAAATGAATGGATAAAAGCAATTGAATTAAAGACAGGAATGTTAATGCTAACAGATACTAGTAAGGAAATTGAAATAACAAAAATTGAACATGTCTACAAAAATGTTCCAACATTTAATCTAGAAGTTGAAGGTAACCACAATTATTATGTTGGAAAAGATAGAGTTTTAAGTCACAACGCCTCAAAAGTCTCAAAATTTGCAACCACAGATCTTATTGAAGTTGAGTTTTACAAACTAATAGACTCCAATGCAAAAACGGAATATGTTGGACAAACTATACAAGGAACAGGAGCACGATATCAACAGCATAAATATGATTATAAAAAAAATCCTTCCAAAAAGTCATGGATGAAAAACGTAGATGGTCTTTTGGAAATAAAACTTAACGGAATTAAAGGTCCTTTCAAAATGACACCCTTTGAAGCAGCAGTAATTGAAATGTTTGAACTAAATTCAAATGGGGGAATAAAGAAATTGGGAAACAAGGTTAACCCTATTAGCAAAAAGAAATTTGAAGAGTTCAAAAAAACCGGAAGTTTTAACCCTTGTAAATTTTATTAATAATTCATTAAATAATTCATATATGGATATCCCTCAGGAACTTTTAAGAAACATCTATTGGGCTTTTAGAGAACCCAAATATAGCACTCAAAGTGATTTCATTATTGAACTAAAAAAATATCACAAAATAATTGCCGGAGTAAATTTAAAAATTGACTTCAATGATATTGCTTTTAATTTCCCCAAAGTCGTAATACAGTATGTAAAATATACCAAAAATGACATCTTAGAACCTCAAGTATTGTTAATTGCAGAAAACAGTCAAAACTTCACTTTATCAGAGCTCCTTTACAAAATTCATAATTTTGTAGGTGTTAATTTGTTTAGTGAAGATAATTGTTTCTTTGAAGGTTTAACTTTTGCAACTGATGACGACCCTGATTATCCAGATATCCCAGTGTATTTTTTAGATACAGGAAGTTAAATAATAAAAACTAAAATCAAATAATTATGAAAAAGTTTCTCAAAAAAAAACAAACGTTATTTCTGACAATATTTAGTGTTGCGGTATTATCAAGTAATGCCTTATCACAAAAAGAAACTAAAGAACCTTTCTCTTATCAATTAACTCTTAACGAAAATGTATATACAATAAGAGAAGGTGATACTGTTAAAATTGGTTATGGTAGTAATCCATATGGTAGTTTTATGTATCTATTGGGTGGCGATGATTCATTAGACAAGAGATACGCTGGACAAACTGGTGTGATTTCTAAAATAAACTATGTAAAAGCAAATAATTCCTATTGGGTGCGAATCAAAATTATTTCCCTTGGCAAGCCATCTTATGTAGCACAAACTAATCAATTAGGGGCTGCAATTGAGAAGAAAGAAATTGTAAAGATTGGGGATGTTGAATTTTGACTATTATAAATCTTCCAAAATATTAAAACTAAATGGATACTCGAGAAATCAGATTGATCCCCTAATTATTTGAAATGGTTGAGTGGACAAAAATATTTAATCAAGTGTCACAACTCAGAATAAAGAGTGTGACAGATTCCCTATTTAAATTCGGATTGATTTCTCTATTAATTTCGATTTTTGGAGCAATCTTCATTGACAAAGATTGGGTTTTAATAGTTTTATTTGGTCTCTCTATCATGATTACATTAATCGGACTAATTTTTTATTGTTATTTCGCCATTAAAAATCCCGATTATCTAAGAAGCGAAACTTACCAATTAAAAAAACAAGCTGTTGAGTATCTTGGTGACAATGAGAAATCTGATAACAAAAATATTAGAAACATTCCTTCATTAATGAATCCATACTTTAATTCAGATGATGAAGATGAAAATCCATTACTAAAATGAGTTGGGACAAGTTTTACATAATAACATTAGACAAGGGTGGACTGCTTGATTCATTTGATTCTAAAAAGTTCCACAATCAATTAACTACTGCTAAAGGAATTAAATCTTGGTGGCATTATCTCGAATCAACTTATATAATAAAAGTGGACTATACTGTAACTGCCCTAAATATTGCGGAATACATCCAATCAATTGCGCCTAAAAAGAAGTTCTTTACAAGTGAGTTAATACTAGACAATTACAATGGATGGCTACCACAAGGGGCGTGGGATTGGTTAGAAAATAATAAATCTAGTTAATATATATTTTCAATTCTAACTTAGTCTTAAATGAGACAAACACTTACCAATTTACCATCACTAATATGAAAATAACTAAACACCTTCTCACAGGGAACAACATCGAGTTTAAACAATCTCCTAATAAAAGTGGAAAATTTAATCTCAGTTTGCCTGATACAATTGTGATACATTATACTGCGGGCCGTTCTCACCAATCCTCAGTCACCACACTTTCAACACCAACAAGCAAAGCTTCAGCACATTTGGTAATAGGACGTGATGAAAAAATTACGCAACTCATCCCCTTTGATACAATTGCTTGGCATGCCGGACAAAGCTCCTTTGATGGAAGAGTGGGATTTAATCAATATTCTATTGGAATAGAAATCGATAATGCTGGATTACTTACCAAAGCTGGGGATAGATACTTTTCTTGGTTCGGTAAAGATTATCCCGAAAGTGACGTAATAAAAGCAATACATCGTAACGAAAGTATTGAACGATATTGGCATCGTTATACTGAGTGGCAGATTGAGAAATGTCAAGAAATTTGTCAGTTACTTATCGCCAAATACAATATTAAAGCAATCCTAGGTCATGAAGAAATTTCGCCAAAAAGAAAAATCGACCCAGGGCCCGCATTTCCTCTAGATAAATTTCGAGAAAAAATATTCGAATCTGATCGGAGCGAAAATAGCGAAGAGCAAATAGTTCCATTTAAACAAGGCGAAGTTACTGCATCCTCATTAAACATCAGATTTAGTCCTGATGTTGAAAGTGAAAAAGTAGCTCCAGCACTAAATCAAGGTACTAAACTAAAAATCTTGGACTCCCATGATGGCTGGTACAAAGTCCGAACTGAAATAGAAGGTTGGGTATTTGCTAAACATGTAAAATAAAATTAAAACCAAAAAATCTATCACTATGAGCAAAGCTGTAATTTTTATACCAGGAATTAAAGGAACTAAACTGTATAATTCAAATTCGATCGATGCTGAAATTCTTTGGCAAGATATTAGGTTTAACTTCAAAGATTTAGAACTTTTAGAATTGACAAAAGAATATAAAGGTGAATATTTCGATCAAGATGAAAATACCATAATAAAACCGCTAAATATTGAACCCTTTGCATATAAAGAATTTTGGAATCGATTAGATCCTGGGTATTCAAAAAAATACATTTTCGCTTATGATTGGAGAATCTCAAATGAGATAAATGGACAGAACCTTAGAAGTTTCATTGACTACCTCATGAAAAAAAGCAAAGCAATTGAGAATCCAATCACTCAGTTCGACATAATTACACATAGTATGGGAAACATGCCGATACGTGTATATGTAAAGAACCATGGAATGGAATTTATTAATAAAATCATTTTTACAGCACCACCATTTAAAGGTGCACCGGAAGCTATTTCAGCGTTAGTAATGGGGCAGGGAATGTTTTTTAATCGAGACGACATGAGAAAATTAGCCCGCACATTACCAGGGCTTTTCGAATTATTACCAACATATAAGAATTCTGTTATTAATAGAAATGATCGCAGCGAAATAGATTTATTCAATCTAAATAACTGGCAGAAGAACATCGTGACGGTTGACCCTGATGATGAAGACAGAGAAGAAAAGTTATTTCTAATTGAAAAATTTAAAGAAAACTTGTCCAAAAGTAAAGATCGATTATCTAGTTTGGATAACTGGTTAGAAAACCTCACGCAACAGGAAAAAGACAGAATTTTGGTCTTAGTAAAAACCGAAATGCCTACTTTATGCAATGTAGAAATCGAAAAAAATCCTGACGACAACCCAAAAAATTACATCAATTTCGAAAAGTCAAAAATATCTGATAATGGCGATGGTGTCGTACCAAACAAAAGCTCTCTATTTTTTGCGGGTGAACTAGACACTTACTTGTTTAAGAACAGGAGCTTTCCAATTGATGATTTTAAACATGCGTTTTTCTTAAAGGACAATCGTGTACAAAAAGTGATCAATGACTTTTTAAAATCAGATAAAGACACTAATGATTTTGACCCGAGAAAACTCATTGGTAGGGGTATTGAAAAGGCTTAGTTTTTATACCTCCAATAACGTTGATTTAATAAACATTTGGTTTATTGTTCATTAAAAATTCAAGATATATTAAGTTAGGAGGATCTTCGTCATAAGCTTGATTAATTTTCATCAAGCTATCTACTTCACGCTCTCCTACTTTTTTTATTCTAGCTTTTCGAAAATCAAATTCACAAAACCAACAACAGTACATAGGGTCAATTCCTAACATAACTGGATGGCGTAAATCACTTTTTATTGGAGAAATAGGATTTTTACATTTTGGGCATTTCTCAATAAGGTAGCAGTTGCATTCTGCACAACCAACGAATAACTCCAGCTTCCATTTAAGTTGATAGTACCCCCTTTTTTTAAGACAAGAAATACAAATTTTTGTAAATGAATTAAGCTGAACTGACCCAGATTTATTTGGTTCTATCAACCAATTTGACCTTCCTTTTTTCCATTGAAAATTTGGAATTTTAAGAATTAATTGATTTGGTATCCTTGATCCCGTTGGAAGAATCTTAAACAATTCTGATAAATCAGTTTTTAGATCGAGATCAGATTTTAGTAATTGTGAAACTCCAAAGAAAGTGCAGAAATCATTAACACTGCTGTAATGTTTTCTGGCCAACCTCACCAACCATGAAGACACACTTTCATCATGCGCTGGCAGAAGCAAATAAGGAATGGTTCTATCAGTAGATTGCAATGTTTGCATTGTCAAATGGTGAAATATAATTTAACTGCTTCAACGTTTTAACAGTAATATTTTCTTCTCCAGATTCTATTGCTTGAATAGCGGCCAACTTCGTAATCTTAATTACTTCACCAATAATACCATGACTCATCGAGTATATCTCTTTTGATAAATTTTCTCCAACAAAATTGCTTTCCTTTTCCAATGGAAGTATTTTTTCAATAGTTGCCAATAGTCGAAGGAAATCATCATCATACTTCCACTTTGGAATTATCATTTTATCAAAACGTGTGTCTAATTGTTTTTCGGCTTTTAATGCAAAGCTCGCTTCATTTGTTCCTAAAGCGACTATTGATACAAATGCTTCATTCGAAATAAACTTCAATAAATTTAGAAACTCTCTTTGTTTTGCAGGACTTCCAGACAAAACGTGATGAATTTCATCCATAATTACAACTCTAACCTTCATATCTATAAGACCATTAATTACTGTTTGCTTAAGGTATTCTGGCTTGGTGTTCTTTCTATATGGTAAATTCATTTGATCTAAAAGACTGTAATACAAACTTTTTTCATGCGGTATATGAGGACATTGAATCATTATCACAGGTCGAACTACTATCTCAAAAATATTACCAGTTCCTTTTTCCTCTATGGTTTGTACATAAGGAGGGTTTTGATTAAAAAATCTTCTTGCAATTGTTGTTTTACCGTTATTAGACTCCCCCATTATCAAAAGGTTCTGCATTCTATCAGAATCAGGAAAACGTAATAACATTTCCAAGGCCTTTATTATTTGATTAGACCTAGTATATCCAATCCAACGATTCTTTAAAATTGAATCAATTCGGTCATTGTTATTTTGTGCTGTCATATTTCTTCGTCAAAATCAAATGGTTCAATTATTCTATTAGTTACTTCTACAATTTCCTCTTCTTCTTGATTCTCAATTATTACTTCATTTTTAGATTTCATCGATTCTTGAAATTCTGAAACCTTCCGCTTCCGCTCAATTCTTTTTGCTTTGTTCTTTGATTCTTTCGATTTTTCTTCAATGTCACGCAGGCGATTGTAAGCATCAAAAATGACATCTTCAGTAATTTTTGAATATGGGTTAAATTCTTGTGCTTTTTTCAATGCAGCTCTATACTCCCAAATACTGATAGGTGGCCTTCGCATATCGGCATAATGAATTTCAGCATACCGTGCTTCCTTTTCGTCTAGAAAATAAATCTTACTTATGTCACGAGGGTCTCGTTTAAAAATGTAAGTGTTAGATCTTTTATTCTTTACAAATCGATCACTTTCATTCCAAGCATTTTCATACAAATAGTTTTTAAAAATATCTGAGTAATAACGAATATGATCAATCACAACTCCAGTGCGCTGAATTGTTCTTTCAATATAAGGTAGGAAATCCAATTTCACTTTATCTGGATGAAACTGCATTAATGGTATACCAATTCCTTCCTTTCTAGAAGAACCAAAGATTCCTTCATTATATTTATTCAAAGGTGAGGTTCCTATTCCGGAGTGATTATCGTTATGATATACATCAACTATTTGAATATGGATCCATTTCTCCAACTCAGATAATGTCATGGATGCCTTTGCTTCAGAATTATAATTGCTTCGATATTTTACTTCTTCAAATGTCGTTCCTGGCAATGCATGAATTTTCTTGCTCAAAGTTCCAAGAAGCCTTTCAATATGAGCACCATATCTAGATTTACCTTTTGGCCTCCAATTTATTGTAAATCCATATTCTTCACTTGCGCGTGTGAGCATCGTGCCTCGGAATTCCTTCGCATTATCCAAATGAATGTTTCTCATAATTCCCCAAACTGGCCATTCAGTTTTTAATGAATGTTTCGCACAAATATCTTCTTTGGGTAAAATTGCATCTGACAAACAAATTCCGGTACTTAAGGCGCTTGGTGGATCCAGAGAGATGTGAAAGCCAGCAATCATTCTACTATAGACATCAATGGCCAAAGTGATATATGGTCTAGAAATAGGCTTCCGTTCATCTTCACTGACCACGATAATATCCAATGGTGTATGATCAATTTGAAATACATCTAATGGATTTTGTGCTTCTTCATAAGTTCCCGGAGTTGGAGCAATTTTCTGACTAACGTCTAAATATCCAAGTCTTTTATTCAAAGCGTTTTTCTTGTCAATCAATTTAATCCTATTGAATACAGTATTCACATGGGGAGGTTCAATTCCAGCATTTTTACATAATCGAATGACTTCAATGGCTGTTTGCTTTTTTGACCTCTTTTGGGCATTTAAGTAAAAAGACTTGATCGTTTCATCCATCAAAAGAACCACTTCATCGGAAAGCCGACTCTTTCCTTTTCCTCCACTTCGTTTTACTGGAACTAAAGATGAAACCAATCCAGTTGTATTAAATGTATTAATCCAACGATAAATTGTAACATAACCTACGTCGTTTTCTTCAGCTAGCTTTTTGATAAGTACTGTTTTATTTACCTCAATTTTCATAGCCCTTTCAGCATCAAGAACTGGCCTTATTATAGAATATCGCCGGTTCGCTTCCTTCCAATCTTCGTCGCTAATGGAATCGATATAGGTTTCATTAATTATTGGATTTTCGTCAAAATCTAATTGACCTATTTCCTTAATGTGTAATTCTCCCGTAGCATCATCTTTAACAATTACTTTTTTAAAGTCTACAAACTTTTGAATTGTCGCTTTTTTACCGTCAAAATAGCAAATAGATCCTAATGTAATATTTTTCATTTATCGATAAGATTAAAATCTAATTTTTCTGTTAACCAAATTTCAGAATTCATTGAAACTTTTTCCCGTACAGTATCACAACCAATATCATTTATTTTAATCGCATACCACAAAGCATACAAACATCGTCCCTTCACATTGAATTCCGCATCTTGAATTGTTAACATGAATTCTTTAGGTGTCGTATGTCCAAGTTCACTAATGGTTCTGATTACCATTTTGTAGCAAGCTCCGTCCAAATCATTATAGTTATATCGACTTAGGAAATTTATATTATCTAAAAAAGGTGTTCTAATGTTAACTTCACTAAACAGCTTAAAGTCCCACCCTTCATTGAAGCAGTGTTCCTTAGCTGCCCTAAATTTGGGAATCAGTTTAGAAATTTTTTCCCGTAGCTCACTTCTATACTTAATTTCACATAACCACGGCTTAAGACCACTCTCTTCTGTAAACTCAACATAAAAATCTGGAGTATAGCTTCTGCTTTTTCCATCTAAAACAAATTCAATTTTTATTGGTTGTTCTTGATAAAAACTAACATCAGGGTTGTGTTCAAGGATTAAGGCGAAATCTCTTTCTAAGGCAGATTCAAACCAAATTCCATCTTTGTTTTTGGAACTTGGGATTATCCCAGATAGGGATCGACTCTTCATTATCATTCTGCGCTTTCTCACTGGGTCGAACTCTTCTATAAATTTAATGTTTTGCTTTCTCATTGTGTAATTATTTTATTCACATTCTAAACTTTTCACGTTAGAACACTCACTTTTTTCATCTTCTTTTGTTAGTTGTTTCATTTTCTTCTGTATCTGACAATATAACACATATAGTTCTGTTTTTCAAACATATATCCGACAACAACTACTTACATCCAAGTAACATTCGACAGTAATTAATTACATACCGATTAAAATTTGGCGGCGGTCACAACTTTGCAATGTCGAAACCAAACAACTGGTCTAGACGCAATTAACAAATTATTCAAACAATTAAAATTTACACATTATGAACAATTTAAGAAACAAAGTTAGTTTGATCGGTCGCTTAGGAGCACAACCAGAAGTAGTAACATTTGAATCAGGTAGCATGGTTGCACGTTTTTCGCTTGCAGTGAATGAAGGATACAAAGACAAATCTGGAAAATGGAAAGAAGACACACAATGGTACACCATAAATGCATGGGGTAAAACCGCAGAGTTAGCTAAAAAATTGTTAGACAAGGGTCAAGAAGTATTGATCGAAGGTAGATTGGTGAACAGTTCGTATGAGTCAAAATCGGGAGAAAAACGCTATTCGACTTCCGTAAATGCGAACGAATTTTTAATTCTTACACCAAAAACTTCATCAGAAAAATAAACCTAATCAATATCAACCTATGGAAGGCAAGTCGACGCCCACGATTTGTCTTCCTTTTAAAAAAGAAACCTTATGAATCACGTTAATTTAATCGGAAAAATGTGTTCAACACCAAAAATAGTTGAACTAGCAAATGGACGCAAAATCGCACAATTCACCATGGCCACAAACGAAACTGTTCTCAATGAAAATGGCGAAGCACAAAAACGCAGTCAGTGGCATCGTTTGACAGCTTGGGGAAAATGGGTTACCGTTTTAGAAGAGCTTGGCACAAAAGGAATGGATTTAGCCATTGAAGGGAAATTAACCACTCGCTTTTATTCAAATAATGGACAACGAAAACTTGTTTCAGAAGTGGAAATCAACGATTTAATCATTTTATAATACCTACCGTTATGACAACAATTAGAAATCACGTCACATTAATTGGAAACATGGGGACAGACGCTCAAATCACCAATTTTGAAAATGGAAACAAAGTAGTTCGATTTAATCTTGCAACAGACAAAGAGTTTCGGGCAAACAATGGCAAAACCAAAAAGGAAACAGAATGGCACCGTGTTTTTGCTTGGGGAAATGTGGCACAATTCATCGAAAAATTCGGTGAAAAAGGAAAAAAAGTAGCTATTCACGGAAGATTGGTAACACGAACGTACTTGAATCCAGATGGCCTTAAACGTAGTGTGACAGAAGTGGAAATACGTCATATTCTTGGATTGTAGTTGACCGAGCCTTTACCTACCTAACAACAAATCCAAACTAGCCAACCTTATCTACGATGTGCAATAGCGGATTCCTTTTCGGGTTCCGCTTTGTTCATTTTTACACCTAAATAATTTTGATGCAATCTCAGTATCATCCATACAACTTAAGTATATTTGTTAGTAGTTTTCTAGCATCAATTGCTTCACAGAACTGCGTTAAAACACATTGTATGACTGAAAATCATAAATTGGCTATCAGTCGCGGAGCATTCCTAATGTCCACGATAAGTTTGTTCATTATTCTATATGAATATGGATTCAAAACTAATCTAGAAACCGAGATCGTTTTTCACTGCATCTATCTCTATACACTGCTCTTAGGAATAACATCGCAAGTATTTCGATACATCAAATCCAAAAAATCAACACGAATTAAAGTTCAAGTCGCTGATGGTATCCTGGTTTTGTTAATGCTCATAGTTTTTGTGACTTCCCTGCATTTTGATTTGTATGGTGTCCGATCAAGCAGAATCTTTCTTGTGATTACTTGCCTCTTTATCTTTCTAAGAGAATTGGCGGCTCGCAATTTCAAACTCAAGCAATCGTATTTAAATCCTGCACAACTATTTGCCATAAGTTTTGTTTTTATCATTGTTGGAGGAGCACTATTATTAATGCTGCCAAATGCCACAACCAGCGGCATTCAATTTATTGATTCCTTGTTCACTTCAACCAGTGCAGTTAGTGTAACAGGGTTAGCAGTTGTCGATACAGGCACATCCTTTACGCGATTTGGTCAAACAATTATTGCCTTATTGATTCAACTTGGAGGAATAGGTGTGATGACATTCACCAGTTATTTTAGCTACTTTTTCAAAGGTGGAACTACCTACGAAAGTCAAATTATCATGCGCGAGATGACTAATTCAGATAAAATAGCTGAAGTATTTGGCACATTGAAAAAAATCATTCTTCTCACCTTTTTCATAGAGTTGGTAGGCGGAATATTAATCTTTACCAGTTTGGATCCTGCCATTATTCCAGCTTTAGGTGATCGCATGTTCTTTTCGTTTTTCCATGCAATTTCTGGATTCTGCAACGCTGGGTTTTCCACTTTAAGTAATGGATTGTATGAATCCGCTTTTCGATTCAACTATCCACTACAATTATATCTTGCCGGTCTGCTTATGCTTGGAGGTATTGGATTTCCAATTATGTTCAATACTTACAAATATTTCAAACATCTGATTAAAAATAGGATTCTTCCTTTCACAACAAAAGCAAAAGTCATTCACAAACCTTGGGTCATTAATCTAAATACCCGAATAATTCTTGTAACGACATCCCTACTTATTCTCGGAGGAACAACAGCATTCTATTTCCTAGAATACAATCATGCACTGAAAGAGCATTCAGGTATTGGGAAAGTTATCACAGCATTTTTTGGTGGCGTTACTCCAAGAACAGCAGGTTTCAACACGGTTGACTATGGATCTTTGACCTTGCCAACTATCATGATAACGATTCTTCTAATGTGGATTGGAGCTTCACCAGCTTCTACTGGTGGAGGAATCAAAACTTCTACTTTTGCCATTGCAACAATGAATATTGTCAGTATTATTCGAGGCAAAGACCGTTTAGAAATGTTTCACCGAGAAATTTCTCACATTTCCATTCGAAGAGCCTTTGCTATCATTTGTCTATCTCTTATTGTCATCGGCTTTGCCACCTTTCTTTTATCGTATTTAGAACCAGATAAAGATATCCGCCAAATTAATTTTGAAGTATTTTCAGCCTACAGTACAGTTGGTTTAAGCATGGGAATTACACCAAACTTGGGAGATGGTGGTAAACTCATTCTCATTTGTGTGATGTTTATTGGTCGCGTTAGTATGCTTACCTTACTCATTGCATTTGTCAAACAAACAAAATTGATGAAATACAAATATCCATCAGAAGAAATTTTAATCAATTAATTATGAAACATATTATCATTGGTTTAGGAAGTTTTGGTGCCTCATTGGCCTCTAAATTAACATCCACCGGACATGAGGTCATTGGGGTTGATAAAGACATGAATAAAGTAGACGCACTGAAAGAATCCATCACGCACACAATCTGTTTGGACGCAACAGATGCACAAGCGATCACCCATCTACCGTTAAACGATACAGATGTTGTGATCATTTGCATCGGAGAAAATGAGGGCGCCAACATAATGGCAACAGCTGTAATAAAACAAGCCGGTGTGAAACGATTGATTTCTCGCGCAATTTCTCCTTTGCATGAAACTGTTTTGAACGCAATAGGAGTTGATGAAATTGTTCATCCAGAAGAAGAAACGGCCGAACGTTGGGCAAAAAAGTTAAACCTCGAAGGCATTTTGGATTCTTTTGAGTTGGGTGGAAATTATGCCATTGTTGAAGCAAAAGTTCCATCGAAATACATCGGTAAAACCATTGCTGAAGTTGGCTTTAGAAGAAACTATAATGTTGTTGTGCTAACTACTATAAAAGTTACTGAAGAAACGAGTATTTTAGGTTCGCGCAAACGTGTCAATCAAGTACAAGGTGTTGCATCACCATCAACCATTTTAATGGAAGATGACATTTTAGTAATGTATGGTGGAAAAAAAGACTTGGAATCTTTACTTAAGTAACTAATTCAGCCCTTCCTCAAAATATCCTTGCAAAGCATCACAATTACTCACCACACGATCATAATCTTCTGGATAATTGTGCTTAATTTCTCTGTAAAATGAGTTGGCGTAAAATAACTCTGCATATTCCTCTGGCGTCAAATAGTAACTATCAGTTTCTCGCAACAACTTATAACTTTCACATTTTCCAGCCATTCTTAAAGCTAAAACCGCAAATTTGGACGATTTTGATGCTTTGTGTGCCAGTAAATAGTACTTTTTAGCCAAATTACATTGATAATACTCATCATCGTCTTCCAATCCTGTTTCATAGGCATTCGATGACCAAAAATACCTGCGCATCATCCAAGCATTTCCATATTGTGACATGTTTCTGTATGCATTGGCAAGTAGATAAGCCGCCATTGCCTTTTTATTGCCAGTGCTCGACTCATAGCGTGCAATTAATTCGAGCATTCGTTCAACCAACTCAGGTTTTGTATAACTTCTTTCGCCATCATGTTCCGGTTGCACTCCAGGACTGTAAAAATTATTGGTGAACGGATCTTCATTCAAGTAATCTTTGTAATAATAGAAATCGGATGTCCACAAAGTATCGTCTACTTTTTTGAATGCTGCCAAGGCATTTTCCAATTGATTTTTTCTAAAATACTTTGTTCCAACCAAATCATGCAAGCGCGTCGTTTCTTTTGAAATTTCACTATCTAGCCAAGCTCTAAAACTTGTCTTTCTGGCATTTGTCGTCAAATGAGCAATAAGTTGGTTGACCTCATCGATTGAATAAGCAACATCCATATAAGTAAAGTACTCGTAATAAATATCCGAATGCAATGAATGGTGTCGCTCTTTGGTTTTCCAATACGCCGTTTCATTCCAATCTCCAGATTTATTGACATGAGCCAGTAAACATGCAGCATCTGTTGTGTTTCCTGCATATTCTAACTCGCGCGCTATGGCAAAAATGAAGACATTTTGTCCCTTTTCCGCAGCTTTTAGTAAGATTCGTTGAACCTCTACATCATTCAATGCTGCATCTTCCTTCGACGCTATTTTCGTTAAGGAATATAACTGATCCAACAGCCAAGTTTCTTCATCATTCTTCGATTTAATTCTCCGAGCTGCATTTAATTGTTTACTTAATCCACTGAAATCTTGCGCCATCCATTGAGCATAAGATTGCAGAGTTGTCCACCAACTCATGTCCACTTTTTTCGATTGCATCCACTGCGACAATTGATGAGCATAATTTCTATCTAATTTAATGCGCTGAGTCAATTCCTCTCTATCATCCTCATAATCCCAATTCAATGGTGTAGAAGGTGAAAAATTGGAATAATAAGGCGTATAAATCCAGTCTTCCAATTTATTGATTTCACGCAATGCAAGTTCAGTTAGTAATGCGTCATTTGTTGAATTTTCAGCAAATAATTGAATGTATTTCATGGAATGATCCATTTGAATACTCGCTTGCAGATAGGCTAATGCAGCTTTATCACTTGTGCTTTTTGCTTTCGAATAAACAAAATCAAAATCCAAAGAATTGTCGTAAAATTGGTGAACTGCAAATCGCTTTTCATGGGAATAAGTGAATACTCTAGCTACCAACACATTTCGTTCAGGACTACTTTCCATGTGTTGCACTCTAAAATGCAACGCCCACAAATCAAGCGCATCGAATTCATTCGTTGACGAAAAAAAGCGATTGTAAATCTCTTCTACTTGTACATCATCACCATTGTAATGCGCCATTCGTATTGCCAAATGCGCATAGCGCTTAATTAATTGCGTATTTTTCTCCTTGGAAGCCAATTTCAACGCTTTCTTGATCATTTTACTGCGTTTCTTTCGAGAATCATTCACATTTCTTTCCCATGGATCATCATAGGGACTATTGTAATCAGAGCATTCAATGGCAAAAATGAGGTAATTGCGAATTGCTTTATTTTCCTTTAACTGCAATAGTTGAATGAATTCATTTTTTGATGATCTGTCCTTAATGTCTCGAACTGAACTTGAGTAAACAGCATCAAAAATGGACTTTTTATCTACTTTATGGTCCATTAATTCTACCCATAGAGTCAAATTCTCATCGTAATGATTTTGCGTAACTCCTTCAAATTCGTGAATTCCATAATATTCATCCGATGTGTAATAAAATTTATTGTGCACACCTGGAAAAACACTTTCTGGTTTCAATAAATTAAATCGAATGTCTTCGCCATAGGGATAAAATCCACACGCTACAGCCATTGATTTAAAGAGGAGACAAAGTACGATAGAAACTAGAAACTTCTGCATAACTCAATTGTTGAATCTGATTATCTTGTAAATGAAACAGGGATAAAGTCATTCCTTGCTTAAAGGTAATGTTCTTTCGAATAACTTTCAATGCTTCACGAATTCTTTCTGCAGAAATGGTTTCCAATTTTACTTTGTCTCCCTTCCTTAAATATACATTGGCAAGTACTGTGTCAACTCTCGAAAAATACCAAGGTTCTTTTTCTACACTCAAAGATCTTTTTAATTCTTCAATATTGCCATAGTGAATTCCTGTGAAATGATCATTTTGCACAATCAAAGCACTCGAATAAATGGGCAAAGCCAAATCCAACGGAATAGGATAAGGATCGGCACCATTCACATATTTTTCCAATTCTTGCAAGTCTAAAATGGAATTTCGAGAACCTGCATCAAGTGGTGAAATTAAATTGTAGCACATTAACATTGCACGATCAACTGGTAAGACACCCATTTTTTCAGGAAATTTGTACGGATACAAGCGCAAAGTAGCGGAAAGTGAAAAATTGCCCTTTTTCTTCAAATCTTTCAAGAATCGAAAATACCAATCTTGAGTTGAAATGGTCCAATCACAATCAATTTGTATTTCTTTCAATTGCTTTACATCTCCAAATTGTTCTGAAAATTTTTTGGTGATCAAATAATGGATGTTTTCTGCCAATTCAATGCATTTACTTTCGGAACACTCTTTGAACACTTCATTTTTAATGTAAACTGTAGGTATAACTTCTATATTTTTCTTCTCCGATTGAATAAAATGTAACTGCGTTTTAGAAATGGGTAAAACAGAATGAGTTCTGCTATTTTCTACTTCAAAGAATTTGACATACATTTTCTCAATAGCATGGTCGTCAAGAAATTGCTTTTCGTTTTCAGACAACGAGTTGCGACCGCTTTCCCAAAAATAGATTGCTTTTTGTGGAATCACTTCCTTCGAATTGAATACAAAGATGGCACAGATGGAGCCTGCGAAAACGAATAATAACAATACAAAAAGTTCTTTTCCAGAATAATGCATGTTTAAAGGTAATGAAAGCCACAATAATATGGACACCTCCGGACATTATTTCATCCTAAAATAAGTTCAACAAACAGAAAGAGTGCTTGATTCGTTGATAGATTCCAGTATCAAATCAATAAATAGTGCATCAAACCAAACAAGGCGCTTACAGCTATCCAGATAAGCATATTGATTTTGAATCGGTACATTGCAACAAAAGAAATTACAATCCATCCAAGTGTAATAAAATCTATTTGAGAAATTAAAAGTTCCTTTGGAAATAGCACGGCTTTACCAAGATAGATGGTGAGATTTAAAATAACTCCAACCACAGCTGCTGTAACGATGCTCAATGCTTGTTTGATCTTTTCATTTTCCCTGGTTCTTTCAATGATTGGTGCACCAACAAAAATAAATAAGAAGCAAGGTACGAATGTAAAAATCGTAGTAGCGAAAAGTCCGATTGAACCCAAAAGTAAAGAACCATCAAAATGATTATAACCAGCCATGAAACCAACAAAGACCAACACCATAACAAGCGGACCAGGGGTAGTTTCTCCAAGTGCCAAACCATCAATCATTTGTAGCTCGGTCAACCAATTTAACTGTTCAACACTGACTTGAGCAACATATGGCAATACTGCATAGGCACCTCCAAAAGTTACAAAGGCTGCTTTAGTGAAGAATAATGAAAGTTCTTTCCAAAAAGCAAAATCATTTGTGAGCAGAAAAAACAATAACAATGGAATTGCCCAAATGCAAAAGGCTGAAATCAATTGTTTCCCAAGTCTAACAAAATTAAACCCTGAATCAGGTAGAACGGAAGTGTCGTTGATGTAATAACTTTCTTCATCATTCGCCAATTGTCGCTTTGCAGCAGCTGTTTGTTGAAACAGTTTAGGAGCAATCTTTCTCAAAACAAATGCTAAAATAAGAGCACCAATAATGATAATTGGAAATGGAATATTGAAAAAGAAAATTGAAACAAAGGCAGCGCCAGCAATCAAAAAATGAAAGCTAGTTTGAAGCGATTTTTTTCCAATCTTTATCAGCGCCAGTATCACAATGGCAATTACAGCAGGCTTTAATCCCGAAAACAGTGCATATACCCAAGGAATATTGCCAAATGTAACATACAAAGCAGATAACCCTAGTAAAATCAGCATTGATGGAAGAATAAAGAAAATTCCAGCAACCAAGCCTCCTTTTGTGCCATGCAATAACCATCCAGTATAAGTAGCTAATTGCTGAGCTTCAGGACCGGGAAGTATCATGGTAAAGTTAAGAGCGTGCAAAAAACGACTGTCAGAAATCCACTTTTTCTTTTCCACAAGAAATTCATGCATTATTGCTATTTGTCCCGCAGGGCCACCAAAACTTATAAATCCTAGCTTTAACCAAAACCAAAATGCTTCTTTGAACGAAGGTTTTGTAGATCCTTTTGAATTTGTCATTCCATTCTATTTATTCACAACCTGTGATTCATGAGGTTCAAAATTATACAATAAAAACTCGCGTCAATGGTCTATTTGAAAATTAAATGGTATTCAGATATTGTTGTTTCTAAAACCGATTGGAGAAATATCAACGAATCTTTTGAAATATTTTGAAAAATGAGAATTATCTTTGAAGTCAAGTTTATGTGCAATTTCACTGATAGAAACGTCTGTATAGATCAATAATCTTTTTGCTTCTTGGATAATATGTTCTGAAAGTATCTCAGTACAAGATTGGCCAATTTCTTTTCTGCAAATTGCATTGAGGTTTTGGGGGGTTGTATTGAGTCGATTAGCATAATGGTTGACCTTATTAGTGAGCTCGTCCTCTTTGCTCAAGAGCTCCATAAATTGTTGAAAAATGCTACTATTTCCACTTTTTGGTACTGAAGGTGTTGCTGATTCAAGAAGTTTTGCAAGCGATGCTTTGAGCAGTCCGTCAATGATTGCTCTATTCAGCGGTTTTTTGTTTTGATACTCGTTCAATAAAAGGGAAAAGATAGCTACAGCTTCATTGGATTTAGGAAAGAGGCAAGTGTGTGCGCTCAATTCCGAAATAAGTCGCTTTATCTCTTTGTCCAAACAATTATCAATGTAAGATTTTTTAATGATGAGCACAAACCCTTCTGGTTGTGTTGTGATATCCCAAAAATGAACTTGTTCTTTTCTTACCGTGAAGATGATAGGAGGTTTAATTTCATACTCCTTGGTATCAATGGTATGCGTACCATTGCCTTTCGTCAAATATATAATTTCAAAATAACTATTGTGTTTGTGTGGAAAAGTCTTTCTGATATGTTCTCTGAATACCGCCACTTTTAGTCCTTCAGTCTGACTGGTTTTATCTTTTATTTCAAGCTTCATTGAATGTATAGTCAAAAACAATAAATTTAATGAATCTTTCTAACAACCAAACCCACATTTTCAAGATGCTGCGCTCTCGGAGTTTTTGAGTATTTTAGCAAATGTAACATTGCAATAGTGCTAAGCTACAAAACGAATACGATTGAAAAAGAACAGATTATTATCCCTCTATCTTCTAGTAATAATTGGTGTTTTTTTCACTAGCTGTTATGATGAACAGGCAGCAAAGGTTGACTATACATTTGAAGTCGCTAAAAATGTAACAAACAATGTAAATGAATTTGAACATGTTCAATTTGCACCTTTCGATGATTTAAACCTTGGTTTCTTTAAAGGCACCATTTGGATCAAACTTTCCATCAATAATGAGAAAAATAAAAGCATGTCCTACATGTTTTTATCCAATGATCGGTTTATCAGGAATTACCGATTTTACAAACAAGATACAGTCGATCATACTTTTCAATTAGTAAATGAAGTAAGCGACACAACACTAGAAGATTACAGAACGTATCATAACCCAAACCCCAATTTCAAAATAGATTTAGCACCCAATGAAAAGGCTGTTTATTTGATTACTTCCTCGAGTGATGGTAGAACCAAAGATGCGAATGCTACAATTGTTACACTCAAGAATTATTACGACTACACGAGTGACTCCACTTTTTGGGGCATCATCTTTTATTCCATCATAGTTTTTTTGTTGTTGATTAACCTCTATCTTTTTAGTATTTACAAGCGCAAAATTTATTTGTACTACATTTTTTATTTGGTATCCACATTGTTTGTCTATTTGGGCATTGAAGGTTACTTGATATTATTGAAAATTCCTCAACTATATATTGATCATTTAGTGTTTGTATTTGTAAAACTCTGGGCATTGTCATTGATCATGTACACTTCAAAATTCTTGGAAATCGACATTGTTGCTCCTAAGTATTATCGGTTCATCAAAATCATTCTAGTTACTGTTTTGGGTGGAATTTTCCTCTTTCAATTTCTCTTTTTCAACACATCTATCCAATATTTACATTATTTTGAAAATGTTCTTACGATTCTTTGGTTTCTATTGATTATAGGAATATTAGTCATGTCGGCAAAAAGTCGTTGGCTCGAATTAAAGTATTACCTAATCCCATTCGCCTTCTTTATTTTGTTTACCATTTTTGGAGTTGTAAATGTTCACTTGCAACTTTTTGCTGGCAATTCTTTCACGTATGTTAAAATAGGTGCAATTTTTGAATTCATCGGCTTCACTTATTTTATGACTGCTTTAGTGAAGCGTAAACTTCGTGCTTCAGAAAAACTCGAACATACCCTGAAGAAAAAAGAACAACGTTTAGCGAAAAAAATTGAATCTTCTGACCTCATAAGTGTGTTCAACTTAATTGAAAGTTCCTTGTCGACTGAAACAGATTGGACTGAATTTAAAGTCCGCATTCAAGAACTCAATCCGAACTTTTTAAATGAACTCTTGAATCAATTCCCAGATTTAACAAAATCAGAAATTCGATTGCTCATTTTAATTCGCGTTGGTTACTCTCAAAAAGAAATTGCTAGTATCTTAAACATTGCCCCAGATAGTGTCAAAAAAGCTCGAAGTAGAGTAAGAAAAAAGTTGAACTTATTGGAAAGTGAAAAACTATCGTCCTATTTAAAGACAATTTAACGCATCAGAAACACCTCTAGTTTAAACTGTTTATCAATGACTTAGTCCATTGTCCCCCCTTTTGTCTCCGTTCCCAAACAGGGTTACAATCTTCTTTACTTTACATTTATCATACGAACGAAAAATGTAAATAAATATGAAAAAAACAGTAGTTATTGCTTGTGCAATAGTAATGAGCGCACTCGTTTCATGCGGAGGATCATCGGACTCACAGCCTGCCAACAAAGAAGGTTTTACAGCAATTGAAAATGAAATTTCAAGCAAATTTGGAGCCGAAGCCTATTTTACTGACATCAACATTACCTACAATGAATCGATTGGAAACATCGTTGGCGTTACAGTTACCAATGATCCAGAATCATTAAAAATGGGTCAATGGAACCAGACTCAAGGAAATTGGCAGCAAAATCAGGATATTACAATTGAAATACCTGAAGGAACTCAAGCAAAAGATTTCATGTTTCAACTTGGAAAACAAGTAAGTTTATCCAAACTAGGAGAATTAATCGAATCGGCAAAAACACAATTAACAAAAGAAAAACAAATAGAAAACCCTAAGTTACACATGGCATCTGTGCAGTACCCTAACAATGGAGATGAGTTAAGCGCAGAATATTTGATTATTCTACAACCAGAAAATGGTGGAACTTCTTTTAGTTTTAGATATACATTGAGCGGTGATTTTATCCAGCTAGATTATTAATGCATTCAGATTGTAACGAACTTCCGTTCATTTTGCAATAAATGCTCATTACCCCAAGCAGACACGATAAGGAAAAATGAAACTCAAACCTGCGAAAATTTGGTTCAGTCGAACTGCACTTTGCGGTCTATTTTCCCTTGTCGTGTTTTCCACTCTTTCACAATCAGGCACAAAGAAGAATGTTGAAAATGTATTTTCAAACGCAATTCAACTATTACCTTCAAAAGCAATACCTGCTGTTGATTCGACATCATTTGACAGTTTTATCGATGAAGACGATTACAAAATAGTAGATACTGATGCTCTCCAATTGGATAGAATCTTTCCCGCTTGGAATTCTGAAGGATATCATTTTCGGGCAATTCATGCTTATCAAATATATTTATCTCATTCATTCATTAGTATTGTTGTAACAGTTTTAAAAGGCGACAATGAAATGGAGTCTCTTTTAATCAATTATGATCCAGATGGAAACATGATCGATTTTGAAATGGTTTCATATGATGAAATAGCAGAAGGTTGGACACGCTATACCTCAATGATCGAAAAAAACCTCCTTACCCGCACATATTATATTTGGTCAAGTGAAGATTCATTCCCCATCATGGAAGTGAGTCTACTTTCGATAAACTCAGATGGTACATTTTCTCGTGAATGAAAAATCAGTTGCAAAGCTTCAAACTACTCTATTCCATGCAATTAATTTAATGTCCCCCATATTGTCCCCTGATAATGTTAGGGGTAACTCACATCAACTCATATTTTTGAGAATAAATTAAACTAATACACATTATGAAGAAAACGCTACTCATTCTTTCGGGAATCATCTTTTCAAGTTACGGAATTCATGCACAAAACGTGAATATTCCAGATGCCAATTTTAAGGCATATTTGTTGGGAAACTCCGCTATTAACACAAATTCAGACTCAGAAATTCAACTAACAGAAGCTGCAGCTTTTACTGGAAATATTTTTGGAAACAACTTAGGCATTACAGATTTAACTGGAATTGAGGCGTTTACTTCACTAGATGGTTTGTACTGTCGCGACAACAATTTAGGCGCCATTGATATTAGTATGAACACTGCATTAACATACGTAGATTGTCAGAACACTGGATTAAGTGATTTAAACATTAGCACAAATACGGCTCTCACTGGAATCAATTGTTCTATGAACAATCTAACGAGTTTGGACGTTAGCACGAATACTGCATTAACAGCAATCAATTGTAGCAACAATGACATTACAAGTTTGGATTTGAGCAATGTACCATTGTTATCCAATTTTAGTTGCGACAATAATAGCTTGACTAGCCTGGACGTTAGCAACAATACCGCATTGGTATACTTTGTTTGTCACTTCAACAATCTATCAAGTATTGATGTAAGCAATAACACTGCATTGAGCCATTTTTCGTGTTCAGGAAACAACCTAAGTAGTTTAGATGTTAGTAGTAATACTTCATTGGGGAATTTGTATTGTGCTGTCAATGGCATCCTTAATTTGGATTTGAGCGCTAATACATCCCTCGTGTTGTTGCGTTGTGACGACAATAACCTAATCACATTAAATGTTGCAAACGGAAACAATACAAACATCACGACTTTCTATGCTGATAGCAATCCAAATCTGACATGCATAGAAGTCGACGATGCAGTTTACAGCACAAGCAATTGGACTAACATTGATGCAACTGCAAGCTTTAGTGAAGATTGCAACTACGCAATCGGTATTGAAGAAGAAAACTTAGATCAAACTATTTCTATCTACCCAAATCCAGTGGCAACTTCAACTATCCAAATCAACACAGATGTATCAATTGTATCTATCAAAATGATTGATGCCTTTGGAAAAAAGATCCCATGTGAAGTTTCAGCAGCTCATTCTGTAGATGTTTCAAACTTGTCAAATGGAGTTTATTTCCTACAAATCGTAACAGAAAAAGGATTCGTAAATAAACCATTTATTAAAGAGTAAGCTCTATCAAAAAACTTTACACAGTAGACGAATCCTGTCACAAGATTGAACATTTGTGAAACACAAAAAAGCCAAACGCTTAACATTTAAGCGTTTGGCTTTTTGTTTAGTGACCTCAATAGGAGAAATATCTAACTTTTTGATGGAGGATTTAGAACAATTACAACAACTTGAAACCATTAAATTTTAAGAAGTAAGAGAAAGAAAATTGGAACATTTAAGATTGAATTTATAAAGGCTTTTAAGGATTAAGATTATAAATTTAATTATGATAGAATTGAAACTTGTTTAGAAATTATTTGTATTTGTGATTTGTTAACAAGAAATGCAAAATTCAAAACCGCTAAATTAATTGGAACAGAACGTTTACTTATCCAAATAGATAAGAGCTTTTTGATTACTTACATGATACTTCAAAATAGTTATAGATTTGAGTTATTCGAATTGACTAACGTAAAGTAAAATGAGTTTAAAAGAGTAGCAGATAAAAGTGGGATTTGGGAGGAAGTGAAATTTATTTTCTCACAACTCTTATAAATGCTTCATTCTTTCGCTTTACAATGCTATCCCCTATCCCAACACAACTAATTACTCTAATACCAACTAAAGTGTCTTTTTGGTCAATAACAGTGTATGAAGAAAAATATTTGGATGTTCCATCCGTAAAATAGAAACAATTCATATTACGAAATGTACTTATTCTTTCAACTTTTTTTCTTGATTCAGATTTAATAAATTCTTGCTCCTCCAATACTACGTGAATCAAACTGAAAACCAAAAGGATTCCAATGAAAGAAAAGAGTAAAATAATTTTCGTTTTTAAATTTAGTTTTTTCATATAAGGTTCTTTTAGTCCCCTAAACAAAAAAGGGGGCGAGCTCAACTAATCGTCGATAGACAGGTTCCGCAAAGACCCCAACCAAAAACAAAAAGCAAAGACACGCCCTTTTGGACGTACTCTCTACTGTGCTTTTGGTGTATAATTTTGCGGATTTGTCTACCAGCAACAGTGTGAATACATTATCTTAATTATTCTTTCGAAGAATGAACTAAAACCTAAATTATATTTTCAAAAATACTGATATTTTTTTTATTTTGCTGAAATAGATTAGTATCATTCCAACCAATTTATCGTTAAGTTATCAATTTCTATTTCTCCATATTTATATTGTTGATTTCCTTCAAAATCACGAAAACCAATTTTCACAATTAGTTTTTTTATTGTTAATGTATTAGACATAATCTTGCGAATTGTAACAGTCGCTTTTACAGGAATTGAAGTTGGTATTTTTTCACATGAATACGATGTATTAATAAATTTTGATGATGTACCAGAATTTAGGCATGACTTTGCTCCAATTTTCCCACCTCTTGTATCATAAACATTTCCACTATCATCATATGCCTTACATTCATCTGTTCCTACATTTAAACATACTTCTTGGTGAACATTGTTATGAGAAATCAACAAGACTACATCAACTGTTTGTTCGTCTTTATTTCCAATTACCTTGTTTACTGTTATTGTGAAATTTGGGTCGAACGATTTAATATTAACAATCTGATTCGTGTCAATAAGATTAGAAATTTGATTTTTTAGCACCTTGTTTTCCATCATAATTTTTTCGCAATCTTGTGAAATTGAATAGAAGGATATAATTAAAGTGATTGGTATTAATAATGTTTTCATAATATTAATTTTACATTTTTATACTGTCGTAACTATTCATAATAAAAGCCCAAAACTGTTTGTTTGAAAAACAACTGATATTTCGCTTGTAACAAATCTGATTGAGCCTGAAACAATTTGTTATTTGCTTCAGTTAATTGGGTGAATGTGGCTTCACCATTTTCATATCGAATCTGAAAATTGGAATAATTCAACAATGCTGATTCATTGACTTTTTCCAATGCTTCGATTTGAATGGATGTGTTACTAATATCCATTGACAATTGTTCCAACTTTTGTTTTAACTGATTGTACTCGCTTTGTTTATCTAAATAAAAACTTTCTAGCTCCAGTTCTTTCAACTTAACTTGATTTCTAGTGGCATTTTTATTGAAAATTGGAATATTTATTGTAACAACTACTGATTGATAAAAATTGCTGTTCACTTGTTCTCTAAACGGCTTTGGTTCAAATTCTCCATTGTCTGCGAGTATTTTGTTGTTCTCTGAGTAACCACTACCCATTGAACCTGTCAAATTCAGCGATGGGTAATATCTTCCTCTAGTAGATTTTAATAAATAAACTTGGCTTTGAATGCCTAAATCAATTTTAAGAACTTCGGGTAAATCAGAAATGGAAGTAGTTTTTTCTAAGTCTACAATTTGAACAGTTGTATCGCTAAACCCGTTCATTAACTCAAAGTTTTCTGAATAACTGACATTTAATAATTGTTGTAAAAGCAATTTTGAGTACTGTAAATCATTGATTGCTTTAGTTTGTAAATACCTGTCTAATTGCAACTGTGCTTCTATTTCAGACAATTCGAATTCTGTTGCTTGACGTGCGTTGACTAACTCCTTTATTCGCTCAAATTGAACTGTCGATTTTTCAATACTCTTCATCGAAAGTTTAACAATTTCCTTATTTAGTAGTACTTGTAAGAATGCAGAAGTAACATCAATTTTTACATTTCTCACCGTAATTTGCCAGTCTAATTCACTTTCTTGAACCAAAATTTTATTCGCCTTTATCGTATAATAATTTTGTAAGCCCGAAAACAAAACAAAACTACTGTTGAAATAAAAATTATCATACATTACTCTATCTGTGGCAAATTGATTGGTAAATAAATCAATCGTTTGCCCCCAATTATACCCATGACTAATTCCTCCATTAACTGATGGAATGAGATTTTGTTTTGAATTTTTATAGGTTATTTCTGCACTATTTGTAGTTATGTGTGATTTACGAATTGTCAGATTATTCTGAATAGCAGTATCAATACACTGATCTAATGTCAATGGTTGCGAATACCCTAAAAACGGGATGAGAATAAATAGAATACAAATTTTCATCATTCAAACACCTTTCTTAATTTGTTGAATATTCGATCTGTAATGCGTAAATCTTCGGTAATTATTTCAGCAGTACCGCTCATTTCAGGACTGTACTTTAGAATTTTATTGTATGTTGTTTTAAGTCCGTTTGCTAAGTTGACTTTTACCAAATAATTTTCTTCTTCTGGAATCAATGAAACAGAACTTACTTTGCCTTTCAATTGTCCGTATTCATGTGAGGGAAAGTTGTCTAGTTTTATCATAACTAACTGCCCCTTGCTTACCTTTCCAAAACCACTTTTCGGAATTTTTAATTGAGCAATGTAATCTTGATTTTCTGGAATAATAGCAAACAATTCATTTCCTTGCTCGATAAATTGATTGGTTGAAATGGAATGTAAGTATGATATTTTTCCATTAATAGGGGAAGTAATTTGATACGTCTTATTCCATGTTGCCAGCGCATTTTCTATTGCTCGTAGATTTGTTTCAATTTCAATTAAAAAGGTTCTTTTTTGTTCTTCAAAATTAAATTTTAAATCGTTTAGTACTTTCTCTAAATTAGTAATTGTAATCGAGGTTTGAATTTTGTTTTTTTCTAGGTTCTGAACTTCGGTCAAAGCCGATTCATGAATTCGTTCACGTTCAAAGAATTCTGATTGTGAAATTACCCCTTTTTCAAATAAGTCTTTATCTGACTTAAATTTATTATCTGCATTTTCAATCAGTTTACCTAAATTCTGTAATTGTTTTACGGTCAAATTATACAACGCCTTTTGATTTGAAATTTGTTTAGAAGTATTTGAAATATTGAAAGCCGTGTTGTTTTCATTTATCAAATTGGAGTTATTACGAATTGCAGTTGCTAGAACATTGTAATTTTCTTGTAGTTCTCCAAAAACTAAACTTGTTTCGCTTAGTTTCAATTTTTCTAAACTCGAATTTTGAAACGAATTCCGAATCAATGACATTTCTTTTTTTAAAAATGCATGCGCTTCATTTGAAAGGGTGCTTTTTATAGAAGCGATGGTTTGGTTTTGAGTAACTGTTGCATTGTCTAAAACGGCAATATATTCTATTTCTCCTGATGATTTCACGACGAGTTTTATTGGTGGCTCAATGGTTGTCAATGTTGCTTGACCTCTGATAACGTCTGGATATTTGATTAACCATGAAATAAAAATAAAAACAACAATAATGATAAAAATAAGCGTAATACCCCATCGTATCATCCAACTTGGTGGTCGTGACATTATTTCCTGAACTTCGTCAGAACGGATTTCTAAATTATTATTCGGCATTTAATTTTTCAAGTTCTAATTGATTCTTCACTAAACTGAAATATTTCCCTTGCAATTTAAGTAATTCTTCATGCGTTCCTTTTTCAGCAATTTTTCCTTCATCGAGTACAACGATTTGGTCTGCATGACGAACAGTACTTAATCGGTGTGCAATTACAATAGCCGTCCTTTCTTTAAAAAATTCGTTGAGATTTTCCATTATCACACGTTCATTCTTGGCATCCAATGCACTAGTAGCCTCATCAAAACAAATAACTTTTGGATTTTTATACACTGCTCTTGCGATGAGTAATCGTTGTTTTTGCCCTGTACTCATTCCAATACCCTCTAAACCAATTTTAGTGTTTACTCCAAGGGGTAATTGTGCAATAAATTCACCAATGTTTGCAATTCTAACTGCTTTAAGCAATTTTTCTTTGTCAACAGTTTCCTGCCCCATTGCAATATTATTGGCTATTGTATCATTGAAAATGTATCCTTCTTGCATTACTGAACCACATAAATCTCTCCACGATTTATGACTTATACCATTCAAATTATCTAATCCCACTTTTATTTCACCTGTTATTGGTTCATAAAATTTTAACAACATTTTCATTAATGTTGTTTTTCCGCTTCCGCTTGCACCAACAATTGCTGTTACTTTGTTTACTGGAATTACTAGACATAAATTTTCCAACACCAGATTATTACTTCCAAGATAACGAAAAGAAACATTCTCCAACGAAATAGTGTCGACTTGTTGTAACGTACTTTTCGGATTTTCCATATTTTCTTCGTCTTCTTTATTGTGAATTTCTGACAATCGTTCTATTGCAATTTTAGCATCTTGAACAGTGTAAACAAACCCTATTAATTGTTGAATAGGTGCATTTAATTGACCAATAATATAACTAATTGCCATCATCATTCCTAAAGAAATTTGACCATCAATTACGAGTTTTGCAGAAAGTACAGTGATAACAATATTTTTTACTTCATTAATTGAATTTGAACCAACTGACTGCACTTGTTGTAACCTTAAATTACTTATTTCAATTTTAAATAGGCGTGCTTGTAAGTATTCCCAACTCCATCTTTTTTGTTGTTCAGCATTATGCAATTTAATTTCTTGCATTCCATTGATCAGCTCTATTACTTTACTTTGTTCGTCACTCAACTGTTTAAATCGTTTATAATCTAAATCCTTTCTTTTTTTTAAGAAAAGAGTTATCCAGAAAAAATAAATTAGGCTTCCAAGAATAAAAACCAAAAAAATAATCCAATTATACCATGCTAAAACAAATCCAAAAATAATTAAATTAAATAATGAGAATAGAACATTTAATGAATGAGTGGTAAGTAGATTTTCAATTCGTTGATGGTCATTAATTCGTTGCATTATATCCCCTGTCATCTTGCTATCAAAATATGCTATTGGTAGATTCATTAATTTTATAAAAAAATCTGAGACTAAGGAAATATTAATTCTAGCACTTAGGTGAAGTAATATCCAACCGCGAATTAGTTCAACGCTAGTTCTTCCTAGAAACAATAATATTTGCGCAATAAGAATTAAGTATATAAAATTTATGTCATGATTTTGAATTCCAATATCGACAATACTTTGTGTAAGAAAAGGGAAAATTAATTGTAATAAGCTTCCTACTAATAGACCAATAGATAATTGAACTAAAAATTTTTTATATTGATATAAATATTGGTATAAAAATGAAAAACCCTGCTTTTGAGAACTCGGATCATCCTCAGTTACAATGCTTAACTTTGGTGTAGGTTCCAACAACAATGCAATGCCTTCTTCAGTTTCTTCATTTGCTTTCTCTCCTATCCAATTCTTAATAAACTCCTTCTTCGAATATCTTATTTTACCATAAGCAGGATCTGCTATCCAAATATTATTTTGTTTAACTTTATAAACTACTACAAAATGTTTTTGATTCCAATGAATAATGCAAGGAGTAGGCTTTTTTTCAAATAAATTTTTAAAGCTTATTTTAACACCTAACGTTCGAAAACCAATGCTCTCCGCAGCTTTAGCTAAATTAGCTAAATTACTTCCTTCTCGATTTGTTTCAGAAAACCTAAGAATTTTGTCGAGTGGAACTGATTGTCCATAGTATTTTGCAACTATACGAACGCAAGTTGGACCACAACTCATCATGTCAGGTTGCCTATAAAATGGAAAATAATTCATTCCTCGCACCAAATTTCATTATTAATATTTGAAATTAGATCATGATCTAATGAAAACCCATGTTCGTTAGAAACTACACCACATTCTAATAATGTTTTATAACCATCTTCACTAGACCATTTAGCTATATAAGGATTATATTGACATTCTATTGTATTATACCATTTCTTGTCTAAACTACGTCTTAAAGGTTGTCTACTATCAACACACATCCGTCTAAACTCACAGTCACAACAAATATCCATATTGTCTTTATTGGATTTCCAAATATCAGGAACGATGTTTATAGAATTTAGCCTATTGTTTTTAGTTTTTGTTGCATATGTATTTCCATCCATAACAAACACTTTTTTATTGTAGTAAACATTATGTTCTATAGATTCGGTAAATACTTGAAGGTTTACTATAAAACTTGGTTTTAAACTATTACTTAATTCTATTTTTTTTTCTGATAATTCATTTTTAGTGTCATAGCCAAATGAAATATTGTTAATTACAGGAAACAATTCTTTTAGTTCATCATATTTTTTTTCCAATTCTAATTTTTCAATGTTTATATTAACTGACCAAAAACAGGTTTCACTAAAATGGTCTTTAAGGACTTTTTTAGCTTCATAAAAGTCTATAAAGTTTATTAAAACATGTTTACATCGTGTAATTGTTAACATATTTATGATTTCATCTATATTTTTAATTGAATCGATATAAGCATTATTATATACTTCTGGACTTTCCCAATTAAGATTAAGTGATTTAAAATTTGAATGAGTAGATTTTGGCACTTCAAATATGAACTCCTTATTTATAAACTCCTCAAGCCACTCTATTTCAGTACTATTTAACTTTTTTAAAATTAATTCTAAAGAATGACCATCTATCTTATCAATTAATTCAATAGTATTTTTATCTACTAAGCTAAACTTTGATCTAGGTAAATCATATAAACATGCTCTTAAATAGCCTTCAATAAACTGTATTTCTTCCATCCATTTTAATACATTCATAAAAATAAAGGTTTATATGATAAAATTTTACTGTGATAGTTAGTCTGATAGCGATTTGATCTTACATTAAATAAATTAAGTGTGGATTGATTTTTGAATTCACTATAACTGATATAAAATGGTAGTTTTTTTTGTGACTTTAAATACTCCAAATATTCTTCGCTTCTAAATTTTTGACTCATAATTAATAAGATGATTTGCGATTATTTTTTCAAGATAATAGTTCGATGGATATGATACTTGTTTAAATTGACCTACTGGATTCACTTCTAAAAAATAATAATCACCTTTTATATCAACTAAAAAATCTATAGAACCTGAATTTAATTGAATTAGATTCATTAGTTGAATTATTTTCTTAGTGATTTTTTCTGGCAAAAAATAGGGAGGTGTTCTGTTAGGCTTTTCCCAGTTGTAATTACGGAAGTCAATTTTAGTTTTTTCATCATTTTGCGAAAATATTGCATTCGCATAACATTCACCTAAAATATAAAAAACTCTTAGCTCAAAAGCTTTTTCAATATTTTGCTGAACCAAAATTGGAGAAAAAAAATCATCCCTATTTTCAACCATTTCTGATGTTAATACTTGAGTAGCTGTGCTTATTCGTCCATACTGATTATTGATAAAAACTCCTGGAGACAAATTTTTTGTAATAACCTTAAACTTATGCTTTTGATAAAATTTATTTAACTCAAACTTTGAATGTGTAACAAGGGTATCAGGAATATTAATTCCAATTTGAGTACAAAGATTCAATGTCTCAAGTTTATTAAGCTTATTTCCTTCCTCAGAATTTAGTGATTTTTTCTTTAAAATTTCCCAAAATGCTTCAATTAAAATTTTGTTTTCGGACTCTAATTGAAAATTTGTTGTCCAATCTAACTCCTCATCAATATTCGAGTTTATCTTATAAAGTGGCGTTTTAATGTAACTTCTTCTGTACCAAACAGCTTTAATTTCATCCCATTTATAGACTTTACCTTTTATTGAAAAAACAAGTTCTAATCCAAAATTTGAATATTGTAATTTGTGAATAGTTAATTCATCCTTACTCGAAATTCTTATATAATCAATATTAAAATGACTTATCCAATCAATTACTTCATTTGTAGATAAATCATCTGTACTCGAAATTATTAAAAGCATAAAGAAATTGGTTAATTTGTAATTGAATTTTTATTATTTCTCAATTATTCAGGATATCAAGAAATATTCTTTAAAACTATGGCAGTATAAGTTATAACCTATATTTAATTTTCCTTTTTAAAAAATTTTCTTCATCTCGAATTGGTACTCCAGTTAAAGTTCCATAAAACTGTTCTCCAAAAAATTCATTTAACCAATAATCATAAGTCTGAAAATAGTGCTTTCCAATTTTTCCAGTTTCATAAGTTTTTTCAACATATGGCAAAAGTAGGTTCCATACAAGTTCTATTTTTTTTGGATCTTTAAGATTATGCCAAATAATTAGCCATCCCTCCGCTTTTCCAACTCCATTATCAAATTCATTCGGCATAATCGAATCATTACTTTTATATACAGTTAAAAGTTCAAGAAACAACTCATAGTCCCAATGCTTTATCATTCTTTCGGCATAACTTGAATCTAAATGAGAAAACTTCGCACAAATAAATCTTAAAAATTGATCTTTTTCTTCAAGTGAGTATAATTTCTCATTGACTTCTATTTCATCTAAATGATTTGATGCCCATTTCGAATATCTTTTCTTACTTTTTTTAATTGACCAATCGATTAAATTTGCTTCATATATTTTTTTAATTATATCAGAATTATATTTCCATTCTATATCAATTGTGTCATTTTTAACAACATAAAAACCATAATTTTTTGATAAAAATTTAAAACCTTTTTTGAAATAAGTTATATCATTTGATTCTAACGAATAACTTAAAAAATCTTTAAGTACAGAAGGTTGAACTTCGTACTTTCGGTTATAGTGCTTTAGCCTTTTCTTCGCCACGTCATAACCTTTTTGTTTTATGATACTATCAATTTCTTGATTAAGAAAAATAAATTCATCTTTTTGAGAAAAACAAAATGTGATACTGCCAATAAAAAATAATAATATAAACTTCATACAATAATTAAAAAGATGATACTCTGCATTACACAAAGTATCATCTTAATTAGAAAAATCTTAATCTCTAGGTGGTGTATCAAATTCTGCGCTTGTAGCAGTAGTATCACCTGAAGTTGTCGCATTTCTTTCACTACTACAATCTGTACCTGTTACATTTGTGTAATGTGGCGTAGGATCCTCAACAATAGTAGTATTCCCTCCAAAAACTTGGTTCATTGAACTTTCAACAATTGCTTGTCCTTCAAAACCTTTAAATAAGTTGTTTTTAACGTTTTTCATTTTAACATTATTTTTGTTGTACCTACTCTAAAAGGTTTTCGGCTTCCCCTTTCAGTATCTACCAACAAATTAAATGATTTTTTGGTTTATGGGTAGATTAACTGAATTTTCACTAATACGTTGCAACTAAATTAGTTTGCGCAATATACAAATAAAACTAATTCAATATCACCTAAAAAAACATACAATTTTCATATAAGTTTTTATGCATTAGCACAATATGTTAGGCAAAATATTTATTTTTAACAAAAAAATTATGGTACTAGGAGAAAATATTAAAAAAATTCGCTTGACTTCAACCAAATTTTCACAGCAAGATATGGCAGATTTTCTTGAAGTTGATAGGAATACTTATTCGAATTGGGAACGTGGTGAAAGTGATATTAAATCAGAATATATACCAAAACTTGCCAAGTTACTTGATGTAAATATTCAAGAATTATTTACAACAGAGAAAAGCAATAGTGTAAGTATTACGCAAAAGCACAATGAAGGTAAAGAAAATTCTATTCTGAACGGGGCTGTAATCGTAATTACTGATAAAGATGCTGTAATGAAACTAGCAGATGTTATTCGTGAAAATATCAAAAAATAAAATTTTAATTGAATAGTTTTAAACATGCCTCTAATTTCCAAATTCCGAAACCATAATTTAATTATTATGGTCTCTCCAAAAAATCTGCGATTTAACCTTTAGAAAAACTCATTAGCGTAGCATGGTAAGTATTTATTTTTTTATCTTTAAGTAAATTCAGAGTAAATTTCTCTTTGTGTTAACATTGTGACATACCTCATTTCATTGAGGTCTTGATGGTACCTATATTTGACATGAACTAAACAAGCATGTTATAATATACTAAAAAATCTTGGTTGCTGAGCTTTTTGCCTGAATTATACTGGTGAGCTCATTATTTTTAATCACCTATCTGCAACGATGTCCTTCGACATCGTTATAAATTTTCTTCATGGTTAAGATTCAAACCTGTCAAAATTTTACTTCTTATGAGTAATGTAAAGTTGACCGAAATAACCATAAATTACGGTCAACTACAAAATAAATAAACTTGTCAAAATAAAACGGATATATCTAACACTAAAACTCGGTCAATTATTAATTAATTCATAAAATTTTAAGAATATATAACCATCATAAACCATTTGATAGGTCAGTTATAAATTAATTCGTTTTAATTTATAATTTCCGACCATTTTGCCCCAATTTTAAGGTCAGTTAATTTTTAATTCACAGATTGTAATTTCAAAAATTTTGAATCCATTTTCTTTTTTTATATCATTGAATTAGGTTTAGTTGTAAAAAAGGTAGGTTAGGTGAAAAGGAACAAATAATTTTGTTCCTTTTCTGCTTTATCCTAGTAATAGAAATGAAATTGAATGAATATAAATTGGTTAGAAGTAATACCTAGTCTTACAAGTTCTGGAGCAATAATAATTAGTGCCATAGCACTAATAATATCGATAAGAAATCGACGAAATGCGCTAAGAGAGAGCATCTATAATCGTGAGTTAGATACCATTCAAGAAATCATGAATCTTTTGAGCCAATTACCCGATGTCATATCTGAGTGGATTACAAAGAGTCACTTCAATAGTGATAATGAAAATAAAGAAATAAGGGAGGTAAGACTAAAATATCATTCACTCGCTCTCAAAATTGTACAATCAAAAATAAAACGAAGCTTGTTTTTTCCAAAAAATCTTCATTCTGATTTTGACGATTTGACCAGCGAAATTTTTAAACTACATAATGACTTTATAAAAGTAGAATACAAAGACTCTAGTATAGTTCTAAATGCTTATAAAACCTTTGAAAAGAAAGTAAGAAAGGAAATGAAATTAGAGGAACTATCGAATGAAAACTTTGAACTAATCAAAAGTAAAATAAAACAAAAAATTAAAGATATTCACTAATCAAATACCGCATATATTCAATAACCGCCTCTTTTTGGTTCTTATAAAGTAATTCACCTGAATAAATATGTCGTCTATCTAGTAAAGGTTTTAGAATTCGTGAATAGTTACTTGAAAGATAGGATTCAACAGCTTTTAGAAATTCGGGTTTTGTGAATCGTCCTGTTATTTTCCCAGTGTCTTTATCTAAGTAGCAAAAAAATCTTTTATTTCCTGCTTTGTATTTCAGTTCAATGAGTTTTTCCATAATGAGTAAATGTTCAATATTTCCACTGACTTTATTCCTGTGACGTTCTATTGTATCATCTGCTCGATGCAAACGAACTTCGTTACAATTCCCCCAAAGCTTAGGATTGAAAAGCTTGCCAACTGTTTGAACATGAATAATCAAATCCACAGACACATGCCGTTGAGTGCAAATTGAGCCTATTAAATCCCCAGGAATTGAATCGGTGATGTATTTTGTAATGTCTTCAATAAGAAGCATTCCATTTCGGTAATGTTCTAGTATATAACCTAGAGCTGTTGCCATTTCTGAAAGACTCATTCGTTTTCCGTTATCCTTAAATAAAGAAACACGTTTTGCAATGGGCTGATTCAATTTTGCAAATGCTGGAACTTGCGAAAGTTTAATGAGTCCAATGTTTGGAAAATGATTGTTTTTGTGATCCTTTTGGATGTTCCCAAATTCATTGTTGACATCAAAAATTAATACCTTTCGACCTTGTTTTAATGCTGTGGTTTTTAAATATTTTGAAACATGAACGAGAGTTTGGTATGTCTTACCAACTCCTTTTCTTCCTGCAACAAGAATCATTTTAGCTTCTCTTGGTGCGCTCATATCCATTTGAATTAAATGGAACTACTCATTAAGACAACTTAAATTTAAGCTACATTTGATTTTGTGGAATACAAATGGCTTAAATGCTGTTGATAGGATAAAATGCGATTGTTTTGTTTTTTGAGTTTCAAAGCAACTGTAAGCATTTGAACTAAATGACTAACCACTGCCATTGTTAGGCGTTGGGTCGGTGTTAATTCTAGTTCCTGTTCCATCAAGACTTCTATAAGTGGCTCACGGATTTCATCAAGTGTTTCTTCATCAACTTCAAAAATTTCATCTATTTGAGCATTTGTCTGATGCATATAATCCTCAAAGGTTAATCCTTCAGAAACTTCAATACTCAAATCAAGCTCTCCATCAAATGCCATACGTTCAACCTTTTCTTCTGAAATTTTTGACAGCCATTTGAATGGTTCTGGAATCAGTCTAGCATATCCCTTTAAAAGCGCATCGGCTGTTTGTTCGGCTGCTCTTTTCTTTGTTACTGGGGGAACATCATCTAAAGGTGTTTTCTCTTTCGCTTCTTCTAATATGATGTCATCCTCTGATTCTTCTGTTTGTGTCGAATCCTTTGTTTGTGTTCCATTTGTATATGAGCGTTCAATAATGGGTTGAGAAAAGGGATCATAATCATTGGCTACAAAATCGGGGGATTCATCTGAAAGCACTTCCTTAATTATGTCTTCATCCGTTCGGAAAACCTCATTTGTCTCTTCAATAGGATTAACATTTATTTCCTTCCGTTCTTCTTCCGTTTCAACTTTATTAATTTCTTCTGATTCTTGAGTTTCTTCAGTAATTTGAGTTGTTGTCTCATCAATTGACTGAACAACTTCATTTTTTTGGTAATTTTCTACAAATTGATGCAATGCAACTAGATCATCTAAGGAATCACATTGAGGTATGATTTCTGATGGAATTTTTTTGCTCAAAATGATTTGCTCTATGGCATGAATCATTCCTAATTCTTCTATAGTAGGTCTTCCTACTGATTTGTTGTAAAAATTCATGGCTTTTATTTTAATTTAGGTTTAAAATCAAGGTATGCACGGATAAGAGTATCAAGCTTTGTATATCTATCAAAAAATGGCTTGTCAAGTGGATGCTGTTCTTTCTCCTTTTTTTGGAAATCGCTTATTAATCGTTTTGCAAAATGACGCGAACGATTAAAGAGGGCTGAAATTTCGGTCTTTGTTAATCCAAGGTACTTTTCAGCAAATACACAGAGCAATTGTCGTGCTTCAGTTGTAGTATTTCGAGCTGATGATTCAAAAAGTTCATAACGGGTAATACCGTACTCTTGGCATACTTTTGAAATGATGTAAGCACCAAGGTTTTTGCCGTCTCGTTTTCGCATTCTAAGCGGAATAGTGTCTAAATACATTTCTACGGCTTTACATCCGAATTTTGCAATGTATAAATTGAGTTTTGTTTGAATTTGAATGTACTCTTTTGTTGTGATGATAATTTGCTGTGGTATTTTCATGGTGTCATTATTTGGTAAGTATTTAAATCCGTTTCAGTCTTTATTCTTCGGTTTTAGGATGTTCGATTTTAATCTGTTCGGCAATTTTATAGGAAGCTGTTATGAGCAATTGTTCTTCCTGCTCATCAATGTATCCATCCTTTAATGCTTGTTCATAGACTAAGTCATAGGCTCTTATTTTCCGCTGAATCTCTTTGCTTAGTTCTGAAAAGTCAATTCCTCTTTCATCCATCAGTTCTTCGTGGGGCATATCGTGATTTGCTTCCCATTCTTCTACTTCATACTTTTTCATATTAAACTTATTTAGTTATAATCCGCCTTTGGTTAAATCAGAACGATTGCTTCTTCCCTCGTAATACAGTTTACCTGTTTTTGAAACACGAAATCCGGGTCTTTTAGCTGTTATTTTGCTATCCATGTGAAAATCCGAGGTGTTGTTAGTCATGTTTCTGCGTGGGGTAATCACCATACCTTGTTTATGTTTATTTATCCAATTGATATGCTTTTGTGTGAGTCCTGCTCGTCGATGAGTCTCGGTCAATTCTACTTCCCCTGGTTCAAAATCAGGAATGTCCTTATTAATTCCAACTTTCTGATTATTCACTTCTTCATCATCATGGTTTTTCTCAGTTTCATTTGGAACACTTTCTTCAACTGCCTTAACGTGTTGCCATTCCATTGTATATTTTCTTTCCAACAGTAAATCGAGCCACCTTCCAATCTTCTTATTGATTGAATACCGCAACTTTCCTTCTCTCAATGCCTCTGAATTGTCATAAGAATCCATTCCAAAAAAATTACCATCCAATAAATGAATCCAAGCCATTTTCCGAATGCGATTAACTGCAAGAATTAAAATCCCTAGTGTGTCAACTTGCTTTTGAGGGGTTTCAAAAATGGCAATACAACTTGTGGTTGAATTCAATTCCTTAGCCCTGCTAATTTCATAGCCCATCAATTTTGGTTTTGAACTACTCAAAATTCCTTTCATAGACTCATCTCGGATATATTCTCGTAAATCTGGAATTAGGGCAATTAACGTTTTATAGTTTTCTCGAAACAGACTCTCATCACTCACTTTTTTATTCTTTTCAAACATCATCTCAACGTAATCCCAAGCCTTATCCTCTGCCCCTAATTCACGTGCTTTTACTTCTGCTTCTACTTGAGAGATTCCCTCCTGTTTTTTAATAAAAGAAGCAAGACGTTTCCAATGCTTTACAATGGCTTCAATGGCTTGCTGCTCTTCTTTCACAATTGGTTCTTGAATGATCGTTTCCTCTTGAACTTCCAACTTAGTTGGTTCTTCAATAGGAATATCCTTTTTAATCTCACCTGTGCCGTCCGATTCTTTCCATTTGATTTTATGACCTTGCTTTTTGAGGTTTCCGAGCCAAAAACTTAAAAATGAAGCTTGTGCTTTTAGTTCCTTTGGATTAACTAATTTTCGATTATAAACATCATCAAACGTAAGCTTGTATTTGTATCTATCCTGATAGGCAAGTGGAATAATTGTTTTGTTTTTAAGATTCACTAAAAGCTCCATATCTGGGTCTGCAATCATATCTCCATTTTCCTTATAATAATGTGAAATAGAGATATAGTAACCCGTTTTATCTTGATGCAGTAATTCTAAGTTAAAATCCATATAACCTGTACGTTTGGATTTACCGTACACATCTTCTCCAGATTGTATACGTTCTTCTAAATCAGGTACAATACGTAATAATTTGATGAAATTGGATTGATGAATATCGACGGGTTTAGATGCTTTGACTGTAGGTTTCTTGATTGTCTGAATTGATGTAGCAAGTTCTTCTTTCACTTTTTCACTTGGACTATTACTTGTGTCTTTTAATTGACCACTAACAATTGATCGCACTTGCTCAATGTATTCAATTGCCTTTCCAAAGCGTAATAAATCAATGGCTTTGGGACGTGCTTCATCCCAATGAATTCCTTCATACAATTTAACAAATGAAGCAAGTTTTGCCCAGTTGGAAGTTAATTCTTCATTGGTCAAGGCTAAATTATCTTCAAGGGTGTAATTGGCATTAGTTCCCATGACTATTTGATTTAGTTAACCAGACTTTGGAAATGAATTGTACCATTTTCGGACTTCCATAATTCTCAATTATGTTTCCGATGCTTACTGAAGTAAACAGTTTTTTGGTGTTCAGATTGTTTTGAACCATCACGTAAAAAATTAATTAATACTGTCTTGTGACGGCTTTGAAAAAAATGAATCGAGATTTAACCGATTCCATATTACGGGCATGAATCAAACCCTTGGTTTTGTAGGAATACACTTCATAAAATGAGTGCTGTTCTTTTGTAACGCAAAAAGATTTGATTTAGTACAAAAAAATTATGTAAAAAATTGAAAACGATTAAAATCAACGGATTGCAAGTTTTAAGAAAACACATTCAATAATCAGAGATACCGAATCGGCTTTTAATCGGAATCGAGTCGAAAGAACTACCCAAAAATACAAACTATTGGAATGTATCGGTTGGTCGTATCGAGAAATTACTTTGGTCGTATCAAAAGAATGGTTTTGTCGAAAGCATGCCGAATCGGTTTCGACTCGAGATTGAATCGGTAGTAAAATGCTTTAAAGGAAAGTATCGGGTTTTATCGGTTCATCCTATCGAAAAATAAAATTCGTCGTATCGGAAAGTCGGGTTTATCGAAATTAAGCCGACTCGGTTCTGATTCCAAAATCGATCAAATTCAATTGGAAACAATATTAATTTAATATTCAAAAATAGATAGAAGATTATCTTTTGTGAGAAGTTCACAGTCATGAAGATTTACCCTGCATTTTGCCAAGTGTTTACTTACTGGATTCTTGTCTTTAACAGCATCTTTTTTATCTTTTTTGAGTCGATAGTACTCGAATTCAATATCGCCTTCTCCTTCCAATAGTTTAATAATGACAACTCTACCATTCTCATTTTCAATTAAGGATTTGTGAACATCCCAATCTTTTGTCACTCCTGCAAAAGATTTCAACTGAACATTTAACACCTGTTTTCTATCTAATGAACCAATTAAAACATCAAATCCGAAATCATCAAAATCTGATCTTGAAACCAATAATTTTTCGTTATTTATAGCTGCTGAAAGTAGCAGGTCTTTCAGAAAGGTATATTCAGCCAATATTTCTTTATACTTACTATTTCCATTTAGTTTTAAGAAATCTAAAGCACTTAATTTTTCACTCATATTTTATTACTTTTGCTCAATATTATTTAATATAAAACCTGCAAAATTGGGATCTAATCTAATTTTGTCTTTTTTATGTTGAAGTGCCCCTAACCCTCTATTCTTAGTGGCAGTAATATACCCATCAGGATTATTTTCAAGATATTCTTTGACTAAATCACTTGCATACAGATTTCTTTTCATCCAAACTTCACCAAAATTTGGTGACAAATTTTCGGCATACAAATAGTATGACCATCTTTTCATCCAATCCTCAGTTATATCTTCTTCTTTAAATTTTTCACCTAAACTCTTCACTCTATAAATGGACAATATTCTCTTAGCACCTATTCCATAGGCAATAAGAATATCATTTATTTTTACACCTCTTGGGTTTTCTGAGAAATGTAATTCCCTTTCGAGTTCAGAGAACCTTTCTTTGTCCGTAATAGGTTTTTCTGTCACACCAATTGGTTTTAACCAAAATTGGGGCACTTGGTTTTTAGGGGAAATACTCCAAATTTTAGGTAACTTGAATCCATAATCTTCATCTCTATTTGATTCATTATCTTTCGATTTGATTTTGGGAATTTCAATCTGTTTAACTTGTATAGATTTATTCCAAAAAACTAAAAATGTTTCAATTGATTCTTTAGATTCATTTTCATCAAGTAACAATCCTATTTCGTGTCTTCTTGAAAAAGCCGTTTCTGTTAAGTTTGCAGAACTTACAAGGCATTTATTATCAACTATATATATTTTAGCATGTACACCAACTAAAGTTCTTAGTTCTGAGGTTTTTATTATGTGATTAAAAAAACCAAAATTCAATTTAGAAAGTTCATGTATATCGGTAATAAATTTTTTCTCAATAGTTGAATCTGTAATTTTTCCATTACTAATGTTATCAATAAATTTTAAGCTTCCTACGTAAGGTGAACAAATCCAAATTCGGTTTTTAGCTGAACTAAGTAAATTAGTAAACTCATTTAAAAGTTCATTTCCAAAAAGTGTTTTCATATAACTAAATATTTTCTTGACAGAAGAATAAGTTACCATTTTTTCATCCGTTGCCAACGAAATAGTTTCTCAAAATTCTTTTTTGCTTTCTTAATTCTTCGATTACTATAATTAAGGTTTTTAAGTTTAGAAACGAGTTCTTTTTTCGCCTCTTCAAACTTTAAATCGGGATTTGTATATTCTCCTTTATTATAACACTCAAGGCAGAAAAAACGATTTATTGATTTATCCTTTTCAAGTCCTCTTTCATAACTAAAATAAAATGTCTTATAGCAAGAATGACACGAAGTAGATAAATCAGTTCCAGAAAATAAATTTTGGGATTCTCGATTTTTTCGTTCATCATCAAGTGGTTTTTGAATGTGAAAATACCATGATAAAATACCTATTATGGCAATTAACTCACCAAGATATAGAGCTGCTATGACGAAACCTTCAAGACTCTTCATATTGTCAACTTCAGCCTTAAGCGCATTAAATTTAATCTCTTTTTTTGCTTGAGAAATAATTAACGAAGAAAGCGACTTTCTCAAAGAATCAGGTAGTCCATAATAAGATTGGGTAACTATGGAATCAGCCTTGGTATTATCTCTATTATTGAGCCAATATTCTAGTTTATCAATGTTAACATTTTCAAATTGTCCATTTACTGTATCATATTTTATATCAGAGATAAACTCTCTTATCTTGTATTGCTCAATGTCCAGTTCCCCCTTTGCTAGTGACAATTTATAATCATCCTTATAAACAGTTGAAAAAATGAATATCCCTGATACTATAAAAATTATTAACCCTCCTATGCCTACAAATTTATAGAAACTGTCAGTCGGTGGTGTTAAAAGGTTAAACATATGAGTAAAATTTATGTGCAAACAAAACTATAAAATTCAACTAATCAAGCAAATTTATTTTCTAGTAGAAAAACTAAATTTATATCCCTGTAATAGTTTAATTTAAAGACTATCCAACAATTCTGTTTTTAATTTTTCGAATTCATATTCTGTAATAATTTCATTCTCTTTAAGTTCCCAAAACTGTCTAATTTGTTCTGGAATACTTTCAAATTGTATTTGGTTAGTAATATTAACTTGATTTGAAATATTATATTGATTAGTAATAGTTATATCAGGCTTTTTATGAAGTTCTAAATAAACAGTAACTAGTAAAATTAGAAATTGGGTCAAGGTATAAAGACTTTGAAATTCAATTCTTTTTTTCAGAATATATTTGTGTACAGGTATCAAGCAACGAACCAAGAGTTCTTGAACTTCATACTCATTTTCTGCAATCTTCTTAGGTTTGATAGTGTTGTTGACAGTTTGAACGAGTTGCTCCGTAATTTGACTGTCTTTTTCGATTAGCTCAAATGCCCCCCTCACAATATCATCAAATCGATCTGTATCATCTATACTTAAATCAACTGCAATTTTTTTAAACATTTCACTCAATGGAGAACTTAATTTTTGATTAAAACTCTCCATCTTTCTGATTTCTCCAACAGCTGTGCCGTACAGGGAATTACTAAATCTGTTTGCAACTATTGTTTCGTAAAGTAAAGAGGCAGCAGTTATGTGCTTTTCTATTACTGTTGAGTGTTCTAATAAAACTTCTCCTGCCGTTTTCATTTGTTTTCTTTGTGAATCGAATCCTAAACTTGATGACATGTAAAGCGCGCTACTAATTTTCGCTTGTTCTGGAGAAGTAAATCCTTCAATCCCTAATTTTCTGTTTATTGTATTCTGAATTTGGAGCAATGGGTTCTCATGCAATAAATTAAATTTCTCTAGCTGAATCTTATTTTTTTCCATTCCTGAAATTTTGTCTATAGCTTTAGAAAGGTGCTCTACCTTTTTATTTGATTTCATTACTTTTTCAAATAATTCCTTCTTCGGATTAATCGCTTGTGACATATTTTCAGTGTTAGTTTCAATAATAATCATTCCACAATAAATTTAATTGATTCACTTCAATTTACTACAAAAACTACCCTTTTTTGTAAACATTTTGAACTTCAAAAAATTTAAACGCCCTCTTAATACTTTTCTTCAAACCTTATTTTCAAAGGCTTTTCATGAACTACCAACCGCAAAAAGACTGCTCAAACGGGCAGATAATGTTTGCAACTCCCTCAATAATCAGCGTTACATAATTAAAAGAATAGTAACTAAACAAAAAAGTATGTCAAGTATTCAAAACACATCAACGGGCAAACAATTGCTCATTCAACTTGGAATTAATCTGGTGGCAAGTGCGATTGTGAGTTATGTCATGTATCGCATTTTACAAAATGCAGAACAAAACAAGTTAAAAACCACTGGGGCAAAAACAACCCCTACTCCTCCTTTAGCTGTAACACAAACTCCAGTTACTGAAGAAGTATAACAAATTAAAAAAATCATGAAAAGACAAAATCAAAATGTTCCATTTGCCAAAGTCCTAAATGACTTAGAACGCAAATACTCCAATTTCGATGGAGATGGGTACGAAGAGCCATATTATGATTATGTAGAAGGAGCACCCGAAGAAAATGTTCGATTGTTTCAAGCTGACCCTTATCAAATTGTTGTAGACAACTCAACTGAGAAACCTCTCAAAGCCATTATCTTTGGGAATGATAAGTTTTTATTATCTCCACGGTTCGGAAGTGATTTGGGAGTTACTATAACAATTGGTCAGCCCGGAGTTGAGTACATAGAACTTTTACAACAATCATCTACCAAACCATTTTCAACGCAGTTCATGCGTATTGAATCAGAAAACCGTTTGCAAATCACAAAGTTCATTACTGTAAATCAAAAAGATGCCAATGGTAATTGGTTTCGTAGACCCATGAACATGCAACAATTCAAATCGGCGTATCAAAATCAAGAAAATATGCTCGATGCACCAATCAATGAAGATGTAAATGGTTCAACATACTGGGAAGTGGAAATTGAACCCAATACACGTGTGTTTTACACCATCTTCCCTCTCTACAAAGTAGATACTTCGGGAACACTCAGAGGAAATGACCCTATTAAGACCTTTGCTCCTGCACGGGTGAATACTGGGGGACTAATCCTACCTCAAGCAAATTTGCTTAAACGAGGTTAAACCTGTGAAATGGCTACCTCAATTTGATGTAGCCATTTTTCATACCAAAAAACAACTTACCATGAACAGCAAAATAAAAGGTTGGCAATTTCTAAAAAGACCGAAAACATATGCGGCTGATGGTTCAACCACACTCGATAACTTACGTGCAGAAAAAACTAAATTGGAATCACGCCTTGCACAAATCCCAGGACTTATAGCACAAATTCAGAATTCCATCAAAGTAACCCAACAAGATATTGACTGGCTAAATGGACTCAATAATAGAAGAAAAAAAGACTGGGAAAAAGAAAATGGAGGTAAACGAGTTGAAGACGTAGTCTATGAAGCAAGCAAGAAAATTGTTGGATGGAATGCAACTATCTCCAACTTAAATTCAGAAAAAAGCCGAATTCCAGAACAATTAAAAGCCGTTGATAGACAACTAGAAGCACTCGTTCAAGGTGAAAGCAAAGGACTTTCAAAAGGACTCAGTTCAGATATGGCAAAAGAGCTTGGTGAACTTGAACTCAAAAAAGAACAAAATAATATTATACAAGAGCAACAACTCAAAGCAATTGAACTTGAAAAAGCACGATCAGAAAGTGAAAAAGCAAAACAACAAATCTCGCCTATTCTCAAATGGTCACTTATCATAGGCTCTGTTCTTCTTCTTTCAATTATTGCCTACATCGTTTACAAAAAAAGATCCCTCAAATTAGCCCAGCAAGTAACCCCAAATATTCCAATTAATCCATCAATACAATGAAACTCGCAGAAGTCATATTAAGCAATGAGCGAAAAAACCAAACGGTGAAAAATCGAGAGCTACTTCGCATTCGATTAAAAGAATTGGTTTATGCCTACCCCTCGGAAGTTCATGAAGTACTTCAAAAAACAGGAGTCGCTGTAAGTTCTGTACTTCCGAAATCTGTTGTTTTAGCAATTGTCATAAAACACCTAAAAACCAATTCAGAGCTACGTGAGGTAATTGCCAAAATGTTGTTAGAACTCGATGGATATGCTTCGGCTGACGGTCAAGGGTGGCAACTCGTTGGTGGTGCACTATCAGCCGTTGGATCTGTACTCGCTGGAATTGGTAGAAGTCAAGGACAAGGGCAAACAATGAGTGAGGCACAAATGGCTGAACTAAAAAAACAGCAAGAAGCTGAAGAAAAGGAAGCCAAAAAGCGTAAAACTCGAAATTGGATAATTGGAATTAGCATCGGATTAGTTGTAATCATTGGAATTATTCTAGCGATTAAATATGCCAAAAAATCTAAAGCCATAGTAAGAACACCAAGTGTGACGAGTCCTGAAATTCAACCACTTAATTTCACTGCAACATGATTACTCAAAACAAAGCCAATAAAATGCTTGCCGACTACATCGAAGCAGAAGTCAAAGGGCAAAACTCACTTGCTGAAAGCATTGAAAATGAATTAAATGAAGCAGGATGGTATTTAGTAACTGGTTCCGATGGTTTAATGGTTGAAAAGAAAGGTGGAAATTTCTTAGATAGTGTATCAACATCCGTTTTTAACTATCCATCTGAAAGCAAAGTGAAACCATATAGTCCAACAGATGATGACAAGTCTACTTGGAATGTGTGGATAATCATCGGTATTTCAACTGGAATAATTGGACTCATTGCACTTGTTGTATACCTAATTAAAAGACGAAAAAATGCATAAGTATCAAAAAGCAATGAAAGCCTACCGAAATGGATTTTTCATAGGTGCTTTCACAGGTATTGTAGGATGTATTGTAATTGGAAAACCCTTTTACTCTCTTCCAATTGTTCTTGGTTTTTTGTTTGGAGCAATTGCATTTGACTATAAAATTAATGAAGATGAATCAGAGAATTAAAAATCCAGACTTGAAGCCAATTCAAAGTGATCCTCGAATTGACTCACCTACCATCAAAGTGATATATCCATCACATGATGAGCCAGTGATTGAGCCTATAACAGTTCAAACGATGCGTGAACAAGCAAAAGTGAAAGAAGAAGTAAAAAGCGAAGTGACTCAACCGACAACGAATGAAGTTCACTCCTGTACACTCAGCTTTCAAGAAGCTATAAAACAACATTACATTGGATTCACACTACTGGGTTTAGGTGTATTAACACTCGGATTCTTACTAGGTAAAAACAAAGCATAATGCTATTCGACTTATTCCCATACGGCAAACCTTTTAATCTGCTTTTAAGCATTCAAACTCAGTGTGCCATAAAACTGCGATTAACTGTTTTTGATCCGCTTTCAAAACGGATTTTCTCTGATAGACGTATACGACTTGATAAAAGCAGAACAGTGCTTGTGAAACTTCCAATAGTGAGTGAACAACTGCGTGTGTCTCTTCAAAATGAACACTTGCAAAATGGCTTCACCCCTTTCACAATTGAACAAATAAAAGTCATTGAAGATACAAAATGTCCAGTGGAATTAAATAATCGTGACAAAGACTTTATTCGTTTTGCCAAGTGGTTTGCAGTTACGGTTGAAAAACTAGAGGCAGGTGAAAAAGGGACACTTTATCAATCAGAAGGATTTACAATTCTTTTCCTTGACACAATTAAAGATGGTGTTATTGAACTAACAACTCCAGCAAGGATTGCACGAGAATCAGGTGTCATTGAAGTTTCTAAAAAAGCGATAAAAGATTATACTGTGCCAATGCTCATTGTAATGCTTCTACATGAATATGCACATAAGTTCAAAAACCCCGAATACGGAAAAAAAGTCGAGAATGAACTAACAGCCGATTTAATTGCCTGTAACATTGCCCTTAACCTTGGTTTTGACCCCTTAGAAGTAGAAAGCTGTTTTCGAGCTGTGTTCTCCAAAAAGAATACTGACTTGAACAAAAGAAGAATCAAGGCAATCATGGACTTCATTGCCCTTTTTAACAAAACTGAATCCAAACGATGTAACACTAGAAATCATGCGAGTAGACCCAAGTAAAAATATACCAACATCTAGTGATAGTTCCGAAGTGTGGATTGAATGGTACAAAGCACTCAAAAAATGGTTTTCTAAAAATGAAGCCAATACCCATTTTGTGCGCTTTTGGAATCAACGCGCCGGTGCAGGAACAGAAGCCGACACAACAGAACTGAGAAAATACATGAAAGACCAAGGTGTTAACCTTAGTACAACATCATCAGGCAAACTTGCTGATATGGGGGCTGGATTTATGGATTGGGTTTCTGGAATCGGCAAAATCATTCTCATTTTCCTCATTGTAGGCGGTGTTGTTGTTATTGGAGTTTATGCCTTTAAAAAAGTTGCTCCAACAGCAGTTAATCTAAAACAACTAAAATGAAAAAAATCATATTCATATCATCCCTTGTAGTTGGAGGTTCACTCGTAGGACTCCTTACCTATACAACTATTCGTAAGGCGTTAATTAGAAAACATCTTGATGAAGCCTACAAAAGCCCTAATTCAACCGATGCAGTTGGTGGACTGGATAAGCTTCTAGTTGAAGGTGTTTTTGATAAAAACGCCTACAATCCAAGCAACAACAAATCAACAATTTCACTTCTAACAGCACGAGAAAAAGCACATCAAATTTGGGATAGCTATTCTGCTTGGTTTTCCTCTGACCAAACCTCAATTGTAAATGCTTTCAACGGACTAGGACACCTAGATGATGTATCTAAAATCTCACGAGAGTTTTACTATCTCTTTGAAGAAGATCTGCTTTCAATTCTTAAAAAAGCCCTCAGTGAAAAATCAAAGTACAACATTCTGATTGGTATGATAAGTAAACTACCTAATAATTAAAAAGATGCAAGCAAGAACAAAATTGATATTAATAATTACAGGTTCAGTACTTGTAGCTGGTGGTTTGGCTGTTGGTTTGTATTTTATTTTACGAAAACCAAAAGAAGATGACACTAATGATACAAGCTACAAAACAAAAGATACAAATAAAGACAATCCAGCAAGTGAAGCAACTTTTTCAAACAACTCAAGTTCTAATACCTCTAGTACATCGAATGAAATCAAACCAACATTTAACGCCGAGGGAGAACTCTCAAATGGATTTTCTGAGATAAAAGGACGTGTTCTATATCCCAAACGCATTGAAACGGGCGGTTGGGGTTATACCAATGTCCGCACATCTGCCGAAGTAAACACAGACCAAGGATGGTGGGATCCATCCGATAACTTAATTGCTACAATAAATTCAGGAACATCAATCGGTACTGTCATATCCGAAACAACAGGACTTTTTAATGGATATTCCTACCGTTGGTTTAAAGTAAAACTTACAAAATCAGTCGGTGGATTCTGGTCAAGCTATTCACAAGGATTTGTAAGAGCAGACACGGTAACATTTCAATCCTATAAGCCATGAATACTAGACAAAAGAAAATAATAAAAATAGTAGGCATTTCTCTTGGAATTGCACTATTAATTGGTGGAGGAGTTTACATTGCTATACAGATGAAACGAAAAGGTGAATCTTCAGATGAACCTTATTTGCCAACCGAAAATCATTCAACAACTACTTCTTCACAAAGTAGCCGCTATACAAAAAAAGAAATTGAGCGAATGCAAATAGCACTCTTTCAAATTGGGATTACTTATGGAAACAATATCATTATTGATTCCATTAGAAACTCAGGAGGATTTGATGGAATCATGGGGCAAGGATTCAATACAGCACTTAATGAAGCTATTCGCTTAAAATACCTCACAAGCTTGAATGAGCTTTACAATAAAGCAAACTAAATCTAAAAAAATAAATCATGGCAGTATTTGAAAAATCACAGCAAATTGTAGGTACAAGCGAGGGCGGGTATCAAAACAACCCTCAAGATAGTGGAAACTATTACATGGGGAACTTAATCGGTACGAATTGGGGAATTTCAGCTCCTGTTTTAGCTTCTTACTTAGGGCGTATTCCAACCAAGTCTGAAATGCAAAATTTGTCTCGCAAAACTGCCGAGCAAATCCTAAAACTAAATTACTGGTTGAAAAATCACTTTGAAAAACTGCAAAACCAATCAGTTGCAACTCTACTTTATGATGGAGCAGTAAATCATGGAAATAGTGGCATGCGCTCAATCATGTTAAAGGTCTTGCGGAGCTTCAATATTTCAATGAGTGACTATCAAGTATTCAGCTTAAAGGGAATTAGTAGCTTAAATCGTCTGAATCAGCGTCATTTATTCAACGCCATTAAAAGCGAAAGAACAGAACGCTACAAAAAATCAGAAAACAAGCAATTCCTTACTTCATGGATGAACAGATTGGAGCGCATTCAATTCTATTCCAACAATTCAATTGCAGGTATCTGGCCTTACGCTGCACTTGTTTGTGATGGTATTGGATTAATTCTAATTACTCTGTGATGAAAAGGCTGTGGGTTTCTTTAGCTATTGTGGGTGGTATTGCACTGTTAGGTTCAATTACATATATGGTAATTAACGTGTCAAATAACGTTGAATACGAAATGCTTTCCTATCAAGTACAATACTTGGATGCACAAGGGATAACAATTCGAATAATGTTTGCCGTTTCAAACCCTATGCGCTATAATTTGGACATTTGGGATCAATCCTACGATGTTTT
>Ga0098074_1000085_pt1 | contig 100156 bp, 83 predicted proteins | sample 32_taG_FD_75064 | JGI IMG/M metagenome (GOLD analysis project Ga0098074, IMG submission 75064) | Marine viral communities from the Gulf of Mexico - 32_GoM_OMZ_CsCl metaG | ecosystem: Environmental > Aquatic > Marine > Oceanic | place: Atlantic Ocean: Gulf of Mexico | collected 2015-07-12 | reverse complement strand
TTCTACTGCTTCTTTCTCAGAATTCGATGTATCTTTTTGAAGTGTGTTGTAGATAATTGTGTAATCTGCACTATTTACATCCTCACGGTGTAAGATAATTGTTTTTACACCCGCATCCAAAATCAAATCAACGTGTTCGTCTTCGATGATTGTCTCACGGTCTAACAATACTTCATTTCTTTCGATAGAAACAACCTCTCCTGTATCTTCATCAACGAAATCTTCGATCCATGATTTCAATACACGAGCAGCTAATTTTCTTCCGATTAACTTCTTCAAATTCACTTTTGTCGCTTTCACTTCATCCGCCAATCCGAAGATTTCTAAAATATCTTTATCGCTTTCATATCCAATCGCACGGAAAAGTGTCGTTACAGGTAACTTCTTTTTACGATCGATATACGCGTACATTACATTGTTGATGTCTGTTGCAAACTCAATCCATGATCCTTTAAATGGAATTACACGAGCTGAGTACAATTTTGTACCATTTGCGTGACGGCTTTGACCGAAAAACACACCTGGAGATCTGTGCAACTGAGACACAATAACTCTTTCAGCACCATTCACTACGAATGATCCTTTCGGAGTCATATACGGTATTGTACCTAAATAAACATCCTGCACGATCGTTTCAAAATCTTCGTGTTCAGGATCTGTACAATACAGTTTCAATTTAGCCTTAAGCGGAACGCTATAAGTTAAACCACGTTCAATACACTCTTCAATAGTATATCTAGGAGGATCAATAAAATAATCCAAAAACTCCAATACGAATTGATTTCTCGTATCAGTAATTGGAAAGTTTTCAGCGAAAACTTTATATAATCCTTCGCTTTCTCTGTTTTCCGGAGTTGTCTCCAACTGGAAAAATTCTTGGAAAGACTTTAATTGAATATCCAAAAAGTCTGGATAGTCAAACTGAGCTTTACCTGAGGCAAAGTTCACTCTTGTTGATATGTTGCTTGGTGTCGCCAATGTCAAACGTTTTTGTTTATGAATATGGACTTAAAAAAATATTGCCTACGCAATTAAATAGGAATAGGCATCCATCAAATGACGGACGCCTTCCTACTATTTGAAGTAATTAATTACTTAACTTCAACTTCAGCTCCAGCCTCAGTTAAAGATGCTTTTAATGCTTCTGCTTCGTCTTTAGAAACTCCTTCTTTCAAAGTTGATGGAGCGTTATCTACTAATTCTTTCGCTTCTTTCAATCCTTGACCAGTCAATTCCTTAACCAATTTCACAACTGCTAATTTGCTTGCACCACCTGATTTCAAGATTACATCGAATTCAGATTTTTCTTCAGCAGCTTCACCAGCAGCAGCACCACCTACAGCAGCAACTGCAACTGCAGCAGCAGCTGGTTCGATTCCGTACTCATCCTTAAGGATAGTTGCTAATTCGTTAACTTCTTTTACTGTTAAATTTACTAACGTTTCCGCGATTTTGTTTAAATCAGCCATTTTATTTATTTTTTAAAAAGGTTCTTAATAATTAATTAAACTATGCTCTTTCTTCGAGCGTTTTAAGGAGTCCAGCGATTGTACCACCAGCACCTTTAAGTCCAGAAATAACGTTCTTAGCAGGACTTTGAAGTAATCCAATAATTTCTCCAATAACTTCTTCTTTGCTTTTCAATGTTGCCAAAGCTTCTAATTGGTTGTCACCAATAAAGATTGCTTCGTCAATGAATGCACCTTTCAGAACTGGTTTCGCATTTTTCTTACGGAACTCTTGGATTAATTTTGCAGGACTATTACCTACTTCAGAAAACATGATTGACGTAGCTCCAGCCAATGTACCTGAAAGGTCACCGAAGTTTTTGTCTTCCACTTTTTCCATTGCTTTTTCCAACAAAGTATTTTTCACTACTTTCATTTGGATGTTTGCTTGGAAACATTTTCTACGAAGTTGGTTTACCACCTCAACAGTTAACTCGGACGTATCGGCCAAGTAAAAAACGTTTGCTGATGATAATTCATTTGCTAAATCGTCTATGTACTTTGCTTTTTCTTCTCTATTCATATAAATAAGTTTTAAGCAACAACAGACTTAGTATCTACGGCGATACTTGGACTCATTGTAGCAGTCAAGTAAACACTTTTGATATAAGTCCCTTTTGCAGCAGACGGTTTTAATTTAATAAGCGCAGAGATTAACTCGTTAGCATTGTCAACGATCTTAGCACCTTCGAAACTCGTTTTACCGATTGAAGAGTGAATAATACCGTATTTATCTACTTTAAAGTCAATTTTACCCGCTTTAACTTCTTCAACAGCTTTCGCTACATCCATTGTTACAGTACCTGTTTTTGGATTTGGCATCAAACTTCTTGGACCTAAAATACGTCCTAAAGCTCCAACTTTACCCATTACTGCAGGCATTGTAATAATTACGTCGATATCTGTCCATCCACCTTTGATTTTTTCGATGTAATCGTCCAAACCAACGTGTTCAGCACCTGCTGCTTTCGCTTCAGCTTCTTTGTCAGGAGTACAAAGTACTAATACTTTAACATCCTTACCAGTTCCGTGAGGTAAAGCAACTGTACCACGAACCATTTGATTCGCTTTACGTGGATCAACACCTAATCTAACGCAAACATCAACTGATGCATCAAACTTTGTAGTTGATATCTCCTTAACCAAATTACATGCTTCTGTTAAGGAATATGACTTAGCCAAATCGAATTTTGCTAAGACTTCTTTTCTCTTCTTAGATATTCTTCCCATAACGAATTAGTTTTTTGATTGTGGAGCAGTCCCACCTTTAATAGTGACACCCATACTTCTTGCTGTACCTGCAACCATTCTCATTGCTGAATCAGCTGTGAAGCAATTCAAATCCGGTAATTTATCTTCAGCAATCGTACGAACTTGATCCCAAGAAATAGAACCAATTTTTGCACGATTAGGCTCTGAAGAACCTTTTTTAAAGTTCCCTAGACCCATGATCTGAGATGCTGCCGGAGCTGTTTTTAATACAAAATCAAATGATTTATCACTGTAAACAGTAATAACCACCGGTACTACTTTTCCTGCTTTATCTTGTGTTCTAGCATTGAACTGCTTACAGAACTCCATGATGTTCACCCCTTTAGCACCCAATGCAGGTCCTACTGGCGGTGAAGGATTAGCAGCACCACCTTTGATTTGCAATTTAATCAAACCTGATACTTCTTTTGCCATTTGTATTCAAATTATGTAGTCAAACGTGAGGATTAACGGGAAGCTTTAATCGTTGTCTCACTCCTACGGTTAATATACTCTTTAAACTTCTTTTTCTACTTGCATATAGCTAAGCTCCAATAGATTCTTTCTACCAAAGATCTTAACCATTACTTTCAATTTCTTCTTCTCTTCGTTAATCTCTTCAATTGTACCACTGAAGTTGTTGAATGGTCCGTCAATTACTTTAACAGATTCACCGTTAACGAAAGGAATTTTCATTTCCTCTTCATTTTCAGAAAGTTCGTCCACTTTTCCAAGAATACGATTCACTTCTGACAATCTCATTGGAACAGGCTCACCACCTTTTTCCGTACCAAGGAATCCGATTACATTTGGAATACTTTTGATTACGTGAGGAACCTCACCAACCAAAGCAGCCTCGATTAATACATAACCAGGCAGGTAAGCTTTCTCTTTGCTTACTTTTTTTCCATTACGGATTTGAAATACTTTTTCAGTTGGAATGAGTACTTGATCTACGAAATCGTTTAATTTCAAACGAGAAATTTCAAGATCTAAGTATTCCTTCACTTTCTTTTCTTTACCACTTACGGCTCTAACTACGTACCAACGTTTTTTAATTTCTCCCATTATATAAAAAAATTAAAACATTCCATAGATAAACCCTAAAGCACCTTTCCAGAAAGACTTCGTATCTGAAGCTGCAATACCAAACACGTAATCCATTACAAAAATGATTAAAGCGATGATAATAGACGCAACAACAACAATAATGGAGTTACTTTGAAGCTCTTTCCAAGTTGGCCACGTTACATTGTGAACCATCTCGGTAATTGTTTCACTGAAATATTCTTTAACTTTTGACACTTCGTATGTTTTTATTTTGCACGGGCGGTAGGATTCGAACCCACGACCAATGGTTTTGGAAACCACCACTCTACCAGCTGAGCTACACCCGTGTAAAAAGGGGAGCGAACTCCCCTTTTTGTATTATTGTTATAATCGTGTGATATTACTCAACGATCTCAGTCACCTGACCAGCTCCAACTGTTCTACCACCCTCACGGATTGCAAAACGAAGACCTTTGTCCATTGCGATAGGAACGATCAATTTAACTGTAATAGTTACGTTATCACCTGGCATTACCATTTCACGACCATCAGTCAAGAAAATCTCACCAGTCACGTCTGTCGTTCTGAAGTAGAACTGTGGACGATATTTGTTATGGAATGGAGTGTGACGTCCACCTTCTTCTTTCTTCAATACATAGATCTCAGCTTTGAAGTCAGCATGTGGTTTAGTAGAACCTGGTTTACAGATTACCATTCCACGTTTGATTTGAGCTTTCTCAATACCACGTAATAATAAACCTACGTTATCTCCAGCTTCACCTCTATCTAAGATTTTACGGAACATCTCAACCCCAGTAACAGTAGAAGACAATTTCTCGTCACCCATTCCTAAGATATCAACTGCTTCACCAGAGTTAATAACTCCTGTTTCGATACGACCTGTTGCAACTGTACCACGACCTGTAATCGTAAATACGTCCTCAACTGGCATCAAGAAAGGCTTATCAACATCACGTGGAGGCAATTCGATGTAAGTATCTACTGCTGCCATCAATTCGTTTACTGTAGCAACCCACTTATCTTCACCATTCAATGCTCCTAAAGCAGAACCAGCGATTACTGGAGTGTTATCTCCGTCATAATCGTAGAAAGAAAGCAATTCTCTGATTTCCATCTCAACTAATTCTAATAACTCTTGGTCATCTACCATATCCACTTTGTTCATGAATACAACCATTCTTGGAACACCTACTTGACGTCCTAAAAGGATGTGCTCTCTAGTTTGTGGCATTGGACCATCAGTCGCAGCAACTACTAAAATTGCACCGTCCATTTGAGCAGCTCCAGTAACCATGTTCTTTACGTAATCCGCGTGACCTGGACAGTCAACGTGTGCGTAGTGACGGTTTTGTGTTTCGTACTCAATGTGAGATGTGTTAATTGTAATACCACGCTCTTTTTCTTCAGGTGCATTATCAATTGAAGAGAAGTCACGAGTTTTTGCCAATCCTTGTGCTGCTAATACGCTTGATATTGCTGCTGTCAAAGTTGTTTTACCGTGGTCAACGTGACCAATTGTTCCGATGTTTACGTGTGGTTTGGAACGGTCGAAATTTTCCTTAGCCATTGCTTTATATTTGTTACTTAGTTAATAAAAAAAACAAACTCTATAATATACCAAATTTCACCCAATATACTGGATGAAACTGAATAAATCCTTTTTTCTCACGAGCCAATGACGAGAATTGAACTCGTGACCTCTTCCTTACCAAGGAAGCACTCTACCCCTGAGCTACACCGGCTTAAAAAAGTATCTTTAATTATTGAAAGAAAATGAGCGGGAGACGAGACTCGAACTCGCGACCCTCAGCTTGGAAGGCTGACGCTCTACCAACTGAGCTACTCCCGCTTATTATTTATAAAATTCACTGTGGGGGGAGCAGGATTCGAACCTGCGAAGACGTAGTCAGCAGATTTACAGTCTGCCCTCGTTGGCCGCTTGAGTATCCCCCCAACATTTTTGAGCCGATGGAGGGACTCGAACCCCCGACCTGCTGATTACAAATCAGCTGCTCTAGCCAGCTGAGCTACATCGGCAATTTTATTGTTGGTACAATAATGTTTTCAATAATTAAAGAACTTTTACAAGTGTTTTCCCCGTTTTGGGTTTGCAAATGTAATAAAGAAATAAATAATTACAATGCATTTTTTTACTTTTTTTTTAAAAAAAAATTGGGCGCAATAAATTGCGCCCATCTATCTTGTTGATTATTTAGTGTTTATGCTAATTTATTTTTATGCTTCTCAACTTGTTTTTTTAATGCATCAACTGCTAAATCTGCAGCCTCTTCAAAACTCTTGCATTGTTTTTTAGCAAATAACTCCTTTCCTGGTAACAATAATTTCACTTCTGCTACCTTATTGTCTTTATCATTGCTTTTATCCAATCTCAAGAAAACTTCTCCCGCTATAATATTGTCAAAAAACAATTCTAATTTATTCACTTTATCATTAACGAATGTAATGAGTTTCTTGTCTGCTGTAAAATGAATTGAATGAACTTGGATATCCATGGCTATTTGTTTTTGTGCCCACGTGGATGGGCTTGTGAATAAATATTGTTTAACTGAGAAAAAGAACTGTGTGTGTATACTTGTGTTGCCGACAAGTTTGCGTGACCAAGAAGCTCTTTTATAACTTCCAGACCGGCACCATTATTTAACATGTGCGTTGCAAACGTATGTCGAAGAACATGAGGACTACACTTTTCCAATTCTGTTACCTTACCAAGATAAATATTAATTTTTCTATAAACAAACTTTGGATACAATTTATCACCTTTATTAGTATTTATTAACCATTCAGAATTCAACCCTTCAATCTCTCTTTTATCAAGATACTGGTGAATCAATTGATTGAGTTCATTTGACAAGGGAATCAGTCGTTCTTTATTGCGTTTTCCAAGAACTTTTAACTTGCTGTTCTGAAGGTCTATTTTTTTCAAACCAATCAATTCAGACAAACGCATTCCAGTTTGATACAATAACTCTATCATAACTAAGTCACGCAACTCTTCCACCTCCATAGATTGTATCGCCCCAAGGTCTGTTTGAATCAAATCCGTTTCGTTGGCAAACTGAGGTAGTCGTTTCTCACTTTTAGGACCAACGATTCCAGTCAATGGATTACGGGCAACCTTATCCGTTCTCTTTAAAAAATTAAAATAAGTTCGTAAAGAAGATAATTTTCGATTTGCACTTTTATTAGAGTAATCACCATCTATCAACGACACCAACCAGCCACGAATTAATTTTGAGGATATTTCCGAAAGCTCATGTTCGTGTTGGATCCCTGCAAAATCGAAGAATTGTTCAAGGTCCTTTATATAAGCCAATACGGTGTGAGGTGAATACCTCTTTTCCGCAGAGAGGTACGTTTCAAATTCACTATAAAACAAAAAAGGAGCCATATAGGCTCCTTGTACGTAATATCTTGAAAAAAGTTTTACATTTCAGCAGATTGCATTCTTTGCTTGTATGCTGCTTTAATATTCGCTTGACGATTAATAACCGATGGCTTCACAAACTCTTTACGAGCACGCAATTGCTTCATAACATTCGTTTTATCGTACTTTTTCTTGTACTTCTTAAGCGCTCTTTCGATGTTCTCGCCTTCTTTTACTGGAATTATTAACATATTATAAAAACTTTATTTTTTCTTAAATTGGATGGCAAAGATATAACTTTTTTTTTTATTCCTTATAATTATTTTAAAATTTCTCTTGAAATAACCACTTTTTGAATTTCAGACGTTCCTTCACCAATCGTCATCAACTTCGCATCGCGCAAAAACTTCTCAGCAGGATACTCTTTTGTGTATCCATATCCACCCATAATTTGCACTGCTTCGTTTCCACATTTAACAGCAACTTCAGATGCAAAATACTTCGCGAAGGCCCCTTCTCTAGTCAATGGCATTTTGTTATTCTTGCGGTATGCTGCTTGAAATGTCAATAACTCAGCCGCTTCAACTTCTGTTGCCATATCAGCCAATTTAAAGGCGATTGCTTGGAAGTTTGAAATCGATTTACCGAATTGCTCTCTTTCCTTTGAATACTTCACAGAAGCTTCGTATGCACCTCGTGCAACTCCACAGCTTAAAGCAGCAATTGAAATTCTACCACCATCTAATATTTGCATGGCTTGAACAAATCCCATTCCTACTTCTCCAATTACGTTTTCTTGAGGAACACGTACATTGTCAAAAATTAATTCAGCTGTTTCACTTGCTCTTACTCCAAACTTATCTTTGATTTTAACGGCAGAAAAACCTGGTGTCCCTTTTTCAATGATAAATGCTGTAATTCCTTTACTATCTAATAACTCTCCAGTTCTAACTAATACAACTGCAACATCTCCTGACAAACCATGTGTAATCCAGTTTTTTGCGCCATTGATGATCCAATCATTTCCATCTTTCACTGCTGTAGTTTTCATTCTCATGGCATCCGAACCAGTATTTGGCTCAGTCAACCCCCATGCTCCAATAAACTCTCCTGATGCTAATTTTGGAAGGTATTTCTTCTTTTGTTCTTCAGACCCATGGTAGTAAATATGACCTGTACACAATGAATTATGTGCAGCAACACTCAATCCAATACCACCACAAACTTTCCCTAATTCAATCAAAGTTGTAACATACTCATCGTATGAAAACCCACTTCCACCATATTCTTCAGGGATATAAATTCCAAGCAAACCTAGTTCGCCTAGTTTTTTCATTGTATCAACAGGGAAATGCTCATCTGCATCCCACTGATTCATATAAGGTCTAATTTCTTTTTCAGCGAAATCACGCACCATTTGCGTAATCATTTGCTGATTTTCGTTTAATTCAAAATTCATTTTACTTTAGTTTTGGGGTACTTTCTAACCAACTATTAACGACTAATAGCGCACTAAATTAATAATATTGTCGCTAAAAATACTCAATTTTTCATTTCCATCTAAAAAATCTAGACTTACAAGGAAGTTAAAACCAGCCACTTTGCCTCCGCATTTTTGCACTAAATGAGCTGCAGCACTAGCAGAGCCACCTGTAGCCAAAAGGTCGTCGTGTATTAATACGCGTTGATTTTCAGAGATGGCATCAGTGTGCATTTCAATTGTTGCTGAGCCATATTCCAAATCGTAATCATGACTGATCTTCTTATAGGGCAATTTCCCTTTTTTTCTTATTAATACAAATGGGACACCTAATTTAATCGCCAACGGGTAACCAAAAAGAAATCCTCTACTTTCAATTCCTGCAACAACATCAATTTTTTGTTCTTTATATGTCTCATATAAGTGATCAATAATTTCTTGAGAAAGCTGTGGGTTTAACATAATTGGCGTTATATCCTTAAAGACAATTCCCTCTTTTGGGAAATTAGGGACATCACGAATCACTGATTTAATTTTATTTTCTACTGACATTTTATAAGGATAAATAAGGTTTTAATTTCTCAAACAATTCTTGATCGATTAAAACGGATTCTAATAACTGGTCTAATTTAGAGTATTTCTGATATTTTGCCCTTATTTTAACTATGGAATTGGCGCAATTCCAAGAAATATAAGGATGAGCTTTTAATTCTTCAACTGTGGCGGTATTGATATTCAGTTGTCTGATTAAATTTTTATCAATAGAGATGGATGATTCAACCTGAGCTAATTTTTCAGCGTCAAACTTCCAAATTTCTAACAACTGATCTTTTGAATGAAACCCACCCAATGCATCACGGTATTCTACAATTTTCAATGCAAAATACTCCCCAATTCCATTCAATTTCACCAATTGCTTAGGTGTCGATGAATTCAATTCTAAATGAATTGAAGCGTTTGTTTTTTCATTGAAGCCATTCCCAAATGGAGTGTTATTTTTAGAATTTTCGGGATAACGCGTAGAGTCCTTGATCAATGCAAATAGTTCATCCGAAATCACAAAAATTTGTTTTAACTCTTCATTGGAATGAATTCCCCTTTTGGAAAACTTAAGAATAACATCCGCTTGCTTTTCACTCAAACCTAATTTCATCCAGTCGGAACGTGAATAAGTATTCGGATCGAATGATTTTCCAGGTGCAATGAATTTACTTCTCTTCTTTTTGCTCTTAGTTTTTGACGCTTGTTGAATTTCTTTATCCATTTGGGTCATTTCTTCTGCCATTTGCACTTCAGAAATTGTCCATGACTCAGGCGGATTCAAGGCCTTCAATAAACGCGGAGTAATAATGATTAAAAACAGTGCGACAACCATTACCCACATACCGCGCTGGTTGCGTTTGGAAAGTCGCGAATTTCTTTTCATCGTTAAGCAAAATTAGCGAGGCTCATCGTCATTATCTGAAAATGAATCAGGCTCTTGTTTTGGTTTTGTGGTTAAAACCTTGTAAAAGAAAAAAATCATGAAGGAAGACACAATCCCTTGAGTCACTATCATTGTTATTAAAGCACTTGAATTCATATTAACTGAGTTTTTTCTTTCCCGCTTTGTACACTAAGAACGAAATGAATATAAAGAGTGTTAAAAGTAGGAGCCTACCGAAGACAGTATATAATGATTTATTTGTATAGTCTCCTTTTGCTATTACACTTCCTAATTTTAACTGATCTCCAACTTTCACTTTCACCACATCCGAATATTCTAATTGATATGTTTTGATTGGTGCCAATGAATCTTCAATAAAGGTATAATCTTTCCCTAAGGATTCCAATAACTTTCTTTTATTTGTTGGGCGTGCAATTCCTTGTGAATTGACATAGAATGTTTGATAATCACTAACAACAATCACTTTCTTTTGAATACTATCATTATTAATTTCTTCAACAGACGTTACAACTCCCCTTTCTAACTCGTATTCTTTTTTATCTGAGAAGAAATCTTTGTTTGCTTTTATGTCGCTATTTGTGATTTTTGCAAGAATACTACCATCGTCCAATTCCCAACCTTCGGTAAATGCCGCTTTCCAATCGTTGTTTTTAGGAGTAATTAGCGCTCCAAGAAATACAATAATTAAAATAACTGGTGTTACATACTTAATAATTGGTTTGTAAATTCGTGGTAATGAAATGTCGGCACCTGAATTAATCTCATCCCATCCACGTGTTATTCCAAATATCCATGCGAATAATATGATTTCTGCTAATGCAAAAACAACTAGCGAAACGGTTCCTGCCCAATAGTCATATTGATCAAAAACTCCTTCGTTGAAGAAAACAACAGTTGGAATTCCCATAATCAACGTAATTAAACCAAAAGACCATGCACCTTTTCTTCTTGACCAATTAAATTCATCCGCCATGAATCCCATCCATGGTGTTCCCATTGCAAGTGAAGATGTAATACCGGCAAAGAACAATAGTCCGAACCAAAATACCCCCGCGAATGTTCCGATGATATCACCCCATTTCTCGAATAGGAATGGCATTGTTTGAAAAGCCATACCAAAACCAGCATTATTTATTACCCAATCTAATCCTAAATAACCTGCCGCAATTGGAACGACAATTAAAGAACCTAAAACAATTTCTACAAACTCATTTGTAAATCCTGCTGATAGGGAGTTCAGTGCAACATCGTCTTTCTTTTTCAAATATGAAGCGTAACAATGGATCGTTCCCATACCTAAGGACAACGTAAAAAATATTTGTCCGGCAGCTGCCAGCCATACTTTTAAATCAAGTAATGAGGAAAATTGAGGTGTCCATAAAAAATTTATTCCATCCCAAGCATTCGCATCAGGAATTTCAGAACTAGCTCCTGATGAACCTAGCGTTAATCCTTTAACTGCTAGAAATGCACCAAAAATTAGCAGCATAGGTATTCCTACTTTTGCGACTTTTTCAACACCGCTCAATCCTTTAGAAAGGATCCAAGTATTGAGCGCCAAACATAAAACATAGAAAATAATCGATTCATATGGTATACCTGTTGTACTAACACCAACAGTAGTATAATCACCAAAAAAACCACTTACTTCAGCTTGTGACATTCCATCAAAAGTTCCGATGACCGAATGATAAACATAGGACATCGTCCATGACTCAATATAGCAATAATAAGCAGCTACTGCAATATTTGTAAAGATTCCAAAAACACCAATGTATTTCCAAACCTTCTTTTTATTCATAGAATCAAAAATAAAAGGTGTGGAATGATTTCCTAAACTACCTCCAAATCTACCTGATGCCCACTCGATCCATAGCAATGGAATACCCATAAGTAAAAAACATACCAAGTAAGGAATAATGAAGGCTCCTCCTCCGTTCTCAACTGCTTGAACCGGAAAACGTAAGAAATTCCCTAATCCAACAGCATTTCCCGCCATTGCTAATATCAATCCTACTCGAGAACCCCATCCCGCATCGCTAGTTTTTGCCATAATAGTTTATATAGTTTGAACGAATATACACTTTTTTGAGATTTTTCGAGGTGTTTAGAACAAATCTAATGTCTCTTTTATTGATTTTGGACGATAACCAAGTTCATTTTTTGCTTTTGAAAGATCAAACCCTGTTTTTGGCGGTCTTTTTGCAGGTTGATTCAAATCTGAACTTGAAATTTTCTCTACTTGACTCATCGACCAATTGTAATGATGCGCAATTTCCTCAACAATTTGATAAATTGACTGAGTGATGGGTCCAGATAAATGAAAAATACCCACTTTACCTAAAGTGCAAATTCGAATGCAGCCCCAAGCAAGATCATCTGCCCAAGTTGGCGCACGAAATTGATCGTCGATGATTTTCATTGGTTCTCCTTTTGGCAATGCGCTTTTTGCCCACACTAACAAATTGGAACGTGACAGATTTTCTGCTGTCCCATAAACAATGATGGTTCTCGCTATTGACCAATTTTGATAGTCTGAACGAATCAAACAATTTTCACCGTCCACTTTTGATTGTGCATACACACTTAATGGGTTCACTTCGTCTTCTTCCGAATAATTTCCTTTTTCTCCATCAAAAACGAAGTCAGTTGAAAGGAATTGAAAGTGAGCGCCAATGGATTGGGCAGCTTGAAACAAGAACTGGGTACCTTGTACATTAATTAGCTCACATTTCATTGGATTCAACTCACATTCATCAACATTCGTCAAGGCGGCGGTATGAATAATATGCGTTGGTTTAAGTTGATGAATTAAATCGTGTACAGCCTTTTCATCTGTAATGTCGAGTGAATAATAACGTTCATTTGGACAATTGGAATTTCTATTGCCCCCTTGTGAGGTGGCGATAAAATCAAATTGATTGTTGCGTAATTGTTGAACAATTTTTTGTCCAAGCAACCCATTTGAACCTGTAATTAAAAATTTCATTAATGCTTGAATCCGAAGTGAGTGTGTAAATGATTAATTTGCGATGCATTACCTAGAACGAATAATTTGGACCCTTGCACAACTTCTATGTCTGTACTTGGATTGATTATGTACTCGCCATCTGTTCCTTTAAAACCAATAATTGTTACACCTGTAATGCGATTCGACTCTAATTCTCCAATCGTTTTATTTCTAAACTTCTCTGGCAATTCATCAAATGAAATAGACTCAATGTTAGCTCCGCGATTTCCTTGAACACGTATAATGTCTAAAAACTCCATCACATCAGGGTTAGCAATTAATGAAGCCATGTGAGATCCTCCTATCGAATCAGGCATAATGACATTTGTTGCTCCTGCCAATTTCAACTTACTGACAGCTGAAGTGTTTGAAGCTCTTGATACAATTAGAATTGATGGATTCATCTCTCGAGCAGCAAGCACAACATATAAATTTTCTGCATCTTTTGGTAAGCATGTAATCACCGCCTTGGCTGTTTTCACATTAGCTCTAACTAGCGCGTCATCATCTGTTGAATCTCCTTTTAAAAATTCTATGTCAGAATCAAAAGAATATTCAGCAATGACGTTCTCATCATTCTCAAGTACAATAAAATAATCTCCATGAGACTTTAAATCTTCTGCAACTTGCTTTCCAACGCGACCAAAACCACAAATAATGACATGATTCTCCATTTTTTTCAATTTTTTGCTTGTTTTATATTCCTTAAAATACTTTTTATATTCTCCGCCCACGAGATAAGTAGTAATTGAACTAATGGCAAAAGCAAAGGTTCCGAAGCTGCTTACAATTAAGACTGCAGTGAAAATTTTACCAGCATCCGATAATTCATGAACTTCTGCGAAACCAACTGTAGAAATTGTGATCATCGTCATGTAAAGCGAATCAATAAACCTCCAATCTTCAATCAAATAGAATCCTGCTGTTCCAATTGTAATCAAAATGATTAGCAAGAATACAAAGTAATAGATTCTAGAAAATAGTTTAAAATTGAATAGCATATATTACAACTCCCAAATAGATGATCGTTTTCTTCTTTGCAATTTAAAATAATGCTTGTGCTCCAAAATCCAAGCCATAGCAATGTACAAAATAAGTGGAGAGCCTAAGGTTAGACAAGAAGTATAAATAAATCCCAATCGCACTTTCTCTGTTTTTATTCCTAATTTTTTCGCCCACCATCGACAAACTCCGAAGGATTTCAACTCAAAAAAGAACGCTATTTTGTTGATTAAACGCATACTTCAAATTTAACAATTTCTATTGAAGAACTCACCTTTACGAAGGTAGAACAATTGATAATTTATAGATTAAGTACTTTAACTCCAATTTCACATGAAAGACATTTGTTTTTAGCGCAAAGTTCATTGTACAATTCTATCAAAGCTTGACTCTCAAAAGCGGACTTTGGACTGACTCCAAGTACTTTCCATTGTTTCACAATTGTATTTTTTTCAGCCGAAATTGTTTGTAATAATTCAAGTGCTTTATCTTTAAGAGAGTTGTCTGATAGATAATCTCCATACCACCAAAGAAATAGAACAAGGCAATTGATTTTGATTAAATCAATGAAGGACTGAGACAATTGCAGTTCTTTTGTCAGCTTCCTAGATACTTCATCAAACAAAGCATCAAAGATGACATTCAAATTTGATGTTGATTTCAAAAAATGTAGAAGGTTAAAATCAAAACAACGAACAAGTTCCGAAAATTGCCTCACCCTAATTTCTGGAAAACTTGGAGGTCTTAAGCCTTTTCGCTTCCAAGCCTCTCGAGCAACACAATTGTTCGATATTAACGAATCACCCTGATCAAACACATTACTTGTTGCAATAAGAAGATCGTATTGTACTTTATGCCTTTTCTTTTTTAACAATGAGATTGGCAATCGATTTGTCATTTCTTCAAAAGGCAATTGATTCACTTTCCCCCCAAAGGCTCTTGCTAATAAAAGATACAGTACTTGCTGAGGTTCACACAATAAATCATTGTGATAAAGAAAAAACGCTTTTCGATTGAGACGATCAACCATTGCGCGTTCCAACATTGATTCAATGTAAACACGATCAACATTCGGCAAACTCTTAGCGCAATTAATCTTTTCACTTCCTGAACCAAAACGCTGGAAACGATCAAAATGACTCCAATCAATGTATTGCTTCAACTCCAATGTTGGAACTTTGGAGCCGTCAATAATCACATCTTTGTCATTTTCATAAACAACATGGAGGATGACATTTTTATAAGCTAGATCAAATTGATGTTTGTGAAGGTACCAATCAGAACTTTTAACGTGCAATTCGATATTTCCACACCATTCCAACTCATCTATCACAATTTTTCCATTCAAAAAATCAGGACCTGACTCATTGGTATTATGGAAACCTACATGTTTAATTGTGATCTCTTGATTGTCGCATGTTTTCATAGCGTGAAACGGTAAGCGTTTCGTTTTCCAGAGGAAGTGTAAATAATTTTCATTCATTGTAAACAAGGTTGGTTACCTTAAATTACAGAAAATTATTCAATAAAAAAAGGGCTCAATAAAATTGAACCCTTTTACTAGTATTTTTTACTAACGAGGTACTTTCTTAAACTCTAAGTACTCTTTTGGAGCTTCTGGCGCTGTTTCTGGATCAAACTCCAAGCTCAATACACGTCCTTCTGTACGTCTATTTAATTGGTGTAAACGATCAAACAATGCCTTGTTTTTAGACTTGTAAGAATTAATCAACGCTTCAGTCAATTTCACTTCTTCGTATCCTTCTATTTGCTTACCATTTTCATCTCTTGGAATCGTTACTTGGAAGTCATCACCATTACGGTAAACAACTCTTGGGTCATTTTCACCTTTTCCAACTGGAACAATTCTTCTTGGATCAACACCTTTTTCTTGTACTAAGTACACATAACATTGGTGAGCACGATTTTCTGAAAGAACTTGATTCGATGTTGTAGAACCACGTGAATCGGTATGAGAACTTAACTCTAATACTAATCCTGGATTATCGTTCAATAAATCATATACGAAAATCAAAGAGTCTTTTGAGTTGATTGTTGAATCTACCAATAATTCCCATTTCGCTAAAGGATAACGAACCTCAGGTAAACGAATTGGTTTTTTAGGCAATAATGCCATATCAATCACAAAGTTTTGATCGTACTTCAAGCCAACAGTTGTGAACTTAGATCCCTTTTTATCTTCATGGTATCCTTCTTTTGAAACTTGAATAGTATAAGAAGTTTCTTCATTAATGTAGCGATCACCAGTCGGTTTTTTATCCCAGAATACAGATCCTTGAGTATTCGTGTAACCTTCCCATGTTTCTCCTGTTGATGATGTTACAACAATCTTTGCATCTTCAATTTTTGTTGATTTGTCTTGTACATCAGAAACGATAATTTTCAAGTCAAATACGTTTGGAGGCAAGATGTATGCCCAGATATCTGGAACACTTTCACCGTTTTCGCTTTTTCTTTCAGAAGTAAAGTATCCTTTACGGTCTGTGTGTTCAATTAATGCATAGTCGTTGTTAGAAGAGTTAATTGGAACTCCCATATTTTTTGGGTTTTGCCACTTCATTTCTTCACCAACTTTTTCAGCTTTAAAGATGTCTAATCCACCCATTCCAGGTTTTCCATCAGTTGCATAGAACAATCCACCATCTTTTGCGAAAGTTGCGAACATGTCATTTCCTGCAGTATTAATTTCTGGTCCTAAGTTCTTTGGAGTAGTCCAAGAATCAGATTTTTTATCGTAAGTAGAGTACCACAAATCACGACCACCATAACCTCCAGGCATATCAGATGTGAAGATCAAAAACTTACCATCTTCAGAGACACATGGATGACCAACAGAAATTGTATCATGCGTTTTCAAGGTAGTAATTTTAGTAGGAGCTTTCCACTCTGTTTTGCTTTTCGCTTCAGAAACCCAAATATCACATCCCAAGTTTTGTTTTTTCAAGTTTGGACAACGTGTGAAGAACATTGTTTTTCCTCTTCCATCAAAAGCAACTGTTCCTTCATTGTCTTCCGTATTGATTAATTCACCTTCAATCAACTTTGGTTCTCCCCAGTTATTTTTCTTATCCATTACAGATACCCAGATATCCATGTAGCTTTCACATGTTCTTGGGTCTTTATCAGTACCTGTACTTCCATCTCTAGAAGATCCAAAATACATCACAGATTCTTTTCTATCACCAAACATTGGAGCCATATCAAATTCCTTGCGGTTAATTTGAATTTGGTTCTCAACAGTAAAACGCGTTTTATTCGCTACAAAGTCTTCTTTTTGGTTACAAGACATAATTCCAACTTCACCTCTGTTATCACCAGGAGCCAATTTTGAAAATTCTTTGTAATTTTTAATCGCTTTGTCTTTCTCATTCATTATACGCAACATTTCACCGTTGTAGTAATAAACAACCGGATCAACATTATAGTACTCTAGAATAATCGCACGATCATACCACTCATTCGCCTCACGAAAACGCTCCGTTAATCGGTAACTTTCTGCTGTTTTAAAAGCCATATCTGCTTTTAACTTTTGAGCTGACTTTCCTTTACGCGTTAATTTTGTATACGCTTGTGAACAAGCATCAGCAGCTTCACAGTAATTTTCACTGTTGTAAGCCAAATTTGCTTTGTCTACGAATTTGTTTTGAGAATAACTTAAGGCGGTAAGTCCTAAGAATAATGCGGTGATAACAAGTTTATTTGTCATAGAATAATGTTTCAACATAGTAATTGATTAGCGAAGAAAGTAATTTTTTTTGAAATACACTAACTTCCACTATAAAATTCAAAAAATTAACAGTCGTAAAATTAACGATAAATTTCATACTTAAACATGAAATTCATACTCAAGCATTAAAAATTTAACATATTCTACTTTAGATTATAAGATACTTTGTTAATCTCGCGCCGAAATTGTGTAAGATCTCCATTTTTCTAAGACCGATTGAAACCCTTCTGGCAGTTCCGAATCAAATCGTAAGTATTCATCTTTGGATGGATGATTGAATCCCAACGTTTTTGCGTGCAAAGCTTGTCCTTTTAATAAAGCAAAGCAATTTTCAATAAACGATTTGTATTTAGCATGTGTCGTACCTTTCAGTATTGAATCTCCTCCATATTCTAAATCATGAAACAATGGATGACCAATGTGTTTGAAGTGCGTTCTAATTTGATGCGTGCGTCCTGTTTCCAATTTGCATTCCACAAGAGTTACCAAGCCAAATCGTTCCAACACTTTGTAATGAGTAACAGCATGTTTACCATAATCGCCATCAGGAAAAACCGTCATCATTTTTCTGTTCTTCAAAGAACGACCAACATTTCCTGTAATTGTACCATCTTCTGCAATATCTCCCCACACTAACGCCCAGTACCTTCTTTCTGTTGTCCGATCAAAAAATTGCTTCGCCAAAGCGTTGAGAGCGTGCTCAGTTTTTGCTACAACCATTAATCCAGTTGTATGTTTATCTAAACGATGCACCAATCCTGGTCGACCAAAATAATCTTGAATACGTACTGGCAAGTTATCAAAATGATACACCAATGCATTGACAAGTGTTCCAGTATAATTCCCATGTCCAGGATGAACAACCATGTCATGCGGTTTGTTCACTACTACAACTTCATCATCTTCAAATGCGATATCTATTGGAATGTTTTCAGCAACGAGTTCTTTGCTTCGAACTGGAAATGGCAAAACAATTGAGATGACATCTCTCGGTTTCACCTTATAGTTTTGCTTTACGCTTGTACCATTCACTAAAATACTGCCACTTTTTGCTGCTAATTGAATTCTGTTTCTTGATGTGTTCGCCATGCGATCAATCAAAAACTTATCAATGCGAATCAATTCTTGGCCTGGATCTGCTGTAAAATTATGGTGTTCGTACAGCTCTTCTTCTTGTTCGAATGAATTGTCATCCAATTCATCTACTTCTTCTATCATTGACCTTTAATTATTTTATAGGTTCTTGATGCGTTTTCCATCTTCACGAAATACATTCCGGCTGGAAAATTACTTAAATCAAATTGTCGCTCCTGCGTCTCCAAAACCTGCTCTCCCTGAATTGAATAAACCATGATACGTCCTAAATCTTGACTGTCCGACAAAATATTAAACTGACCATTAGATGGATTTGGATAAATTGAAATGGTTGGTTCAGGTGCAATGTGTGAAGCAATTCCTAATTCTGGATCAAGACTCGTTGAAAATATTGGTCGAATCATCACTGAACCATCGATACCAGAAACTTGCCATGACCCATCAACATTATAGAATGTATGTTGTTTATTGTCGATGTTTTTATCAAGTCCAACTCCTAAACGAACCGCATCAATTTGTTTCCATCCAATGTAAAATGTACCACTTACCGGGACTTTTACGGTGTCTTGTGTAAAGTACGTCACAAATTTATTTGGAACAATTTCGTATTCTGGTTGACGTGCAAAAAATGCATCATCTTCATAAAGCACTGATCCTGGTTGTCCATTGTTATCATTCCAAATCATCAGTTGGAACAATTTATTAGTTACATCATTCACTGTTGGAACAAAATGCACCATCATTCCAATGACAGAGTCTGCTTCATAAGGTGTGTATTGAATCGCTAATTTAGATTGAATTCCTTGCGGACCATAAGCTTGTTCAGCTGTACCATCATCGTACGCGTAGTAATTTGCAAAATATTGCGTAGAACGTGCAGTATCATTTGGTAAATAATTGGATCCAACTGGAACAGACACGATTGCTTCTATATCAAAATACTGTTGTGTTCCTGTCTTCAACGGGTCAAAGGTATAACTTGAAACATCATGCTCAGAATGATAGGTTGTTCTTGGTGCATAATCAGGACCCGTTGCTGGAAATCCTGCCAATGTTTGTCCATTCAACGGCACATTTCCTTCCAATCCACTATTATAATATATATCAATATCTCCACCACCTGCAGAACTGATATTTGCTCCACCGTTTAAATAACTATTTCGTACAACAACTTCAGTATTCGTTGCCATTTTTCCAGCTGAATTATTTTGGTAATGATCCCACGGAACAGAAGTGTAATCTTTTAGCAAAGTCGCAATAGGATAAACCATAGCAAAATCTTCGATTAAGGTATCTTGGAACCCTGAAGCATTTCTAAAGTTCACATAATCAAGATGAAAATGATCCAATGCACCAGAAAGAGCACCATAATTTCTAAATCTAAACTGAAATGCATCTGTTAGATATGCAGGATCAATCAATGGAACATGTCCCAATTGAAATTCACCCTGTGATCCACCGTTGATACTCCATTGCCTAGCCCACTGTTGAGTAGTCGAATTATAAAATTCCAAAATCAATGAATCGCCTGATTCCGGAGCATCTCCAAATCCTTGACGTTGCACTAAAAAGGTCAAATAGATACTATCACTTATCAACGCACCACTTAGATCTATAGGTTTCGTTGTTAGTTGATCCGCATAATTTGTCAATGTTGTTCCCATGGCATAAGGATATCCTGTTCGATCCAATCCATCAAAAGTCATAACTCCCAAAGACCAAGGGTCGACCGCATATCTATAATTATGATAAGCATGATCATCTATCCAAAATGCATCTTGCCCAGTAGCTTGAGCGAAAAACTGTGTTGCTGAATCTTGAAAAATACTTGGTCCAACAACGAAAACTGTATCAGACACATCTGGAACATTGATTGTATCAAAAATATAATACGGTGGATATACAACTGTTGTCTGATAAACTACCGGGTAAGTTGACAAATCGCCAACTTTAATGGATAATGGAGGGAAATTTTGATCTGTTGCTATACCTGTTGACGCATCATACGTTCGTCTAAAAGTAACCTGAGTGGTATACAAAGCATCTGAAGGAAGTGCGACATCTGACATGTCAGTCAATCTGAATTTTTTATCAAACGTTACTCCAGGATCTGTATGAGCCGCATTGTATTGTTGAATGTGATTCTTAGAAAAATCATCAAATATGGGCATGGATAATGTATCCGTTGTATAGATAAATGTGCTATCAAAAGTACCCGAATTTGCTTTTAATGGGGCAGGCATTCCACCAGCCAATGCTGTGTTTCTTGTCATTGGGACTGTTCCTTCATCCTGAGCAAACACATTTATGCTCAAAAGAGCCATTAAAACAACACTAAAAAGTTTCATAAATTTCAAATCTTACTTAATTCCGCCTCCTTTTTTCGCGTATACTGTGATCGTTGATCCGGCTGGAATAAATACATCTTCACCGTATTCAGGTGATTGAGAATCTACAATTGCAGCAGTAGAATCTTCTGTCGTTACACATCCATCACACACCATCAAAATATTGAGATTGGCGTAACTTGCTAAACGGCTTTTAGCTTCAAAAATTGTAAGACCCATCAAATCTGGTAAAGAAACTGCTTCTCCACCAAGATTTCTACCTACTGTGATGTGTATGACTGAGCCAATAGGAATTTTTTTCTTCGCTTCTATTTTTTTTCCGTTATAGCGCTGTTCCATTACTGCTCCATTGGCTTCAGTAGTAGTTTTGTAATCCACTTTGAAGCGGAATCCCCTGTTCTTTAAAATGTTCTCTGCAAAACGTTGTGACTTATCCACACACTGAGGCATTTCAACCAATTGTGATTTTTTAGAAACTCTCAAACGTATGACACGATCTCTTTTTACAAAAATTTGTGATAATTCAGTTGGAGAAGGATCTTGACTGATAATTGTTCCTTCAATCATTTTTGGGTTGTAGATAGAATCCAACACTTCAAAGTTCAACTCAGCTTGTTCCAATTGACCAGCGATAGAATTGACATTTTTACCAATCAAATTTGGGACTTTTACCTTTTCACCGTGATTCGTGTAACTATTTAAGTACCATATAGTTCCTTGAATAATTAAAAAGTATACAGCAATTAAAATCACAAAGTGTTTTAAGAATTGCTTACTCCATACAAAATTCTTTACTTTTTTTCCTAAGCCCATGTTTTCAGAATCAATCAACAAATATAGAAATTAACTTTTCAATGAACTCAACAATTAGAAGTTTGGAGAGAGTTCATGTGTTTTGTAGAAGTCTTCAATGTATTGAAATGCTTCTTCTGCTGTATCAACTAGTTTATATAAATCAAGGTCTTTTTCAGAAATATTGTTTTCACCATGTAACATGCTTTTTTCAATCCACTCAAGCAAACCACCCCAATATTCTTTTCCAATCAATACAACTGGACGTTTATTGATTTTCTTCGTTTGGATCAAGGTTAATGCTTCAAACAATTCATCCAATGTTCCAAAACCACCAGGAAGAATCACAAAACCTTGAGCATATTTCACGAAAACAACTTTACGAACGAAAAAATAATCAAAGGCCAAATTGTGTTCTGGATCAATATAGGCATTGTGACTTTGTTCAAATGGTAAATCAATATTCAATCCAATCGATTTTCCGCCACCTTGTTGTGCTCCTTTATTTCCTGCTTCCATGATACCAGGTCCACCACCAGTAATCACACCATACCCAGCTTCTGAAAGTCGCTCTGAAATCTCAACTCCCATTTGGTAGTACTTGTTATCTTCTTTTGTACGTGCTGATCCGAATACGGAGATACTCGGTCCAATTTTTGCCATTTTATCATATCCTTCAACAAATTCAGACATGATTTTAAAAATTGCCCAGCTATCATTGATTTTTATGTCGTTCCAATCCTTTTTAATTCTATTCATTGTATATTCAGATAAAGTAAATCTTAGTCAATTTTAAGCTTAAAAGTTGTAAAAGCTTAAAGTTAGCAATTTTAGTAAAAACGCTCGGTTTTGTTATTTATTTTTAAGAATTGTCTAACTTAGTTTCAATGATACCACGAATTGTATTTCTAGGATTCTTACTCATCTCATTTCACGGAAAATGTCAATCTCGTTTTTTTGAAAATGCTGACACGTTGAATCAGAAAAGAGCAATCACCGTGGCGTCAAGTATTTCTGCAGTTTGGGCCGGAAGTATGATTGGTCTCTCTCAAGTTTGGTACGATAATGTCGATAAAACATCCTTTCACACATTTGACGATTCAAAGAATTGGATGCAAATGGATAAAGCCGGACATGTTTATACTGCCAACAAGATTTCAATGCTCACAGGTGATTTGTTTCTCTGGAGTGGAATGCAAAATAAACATGCTGCTTGGTGTGGATTTGGCGTTGGGCTTGGTTATCAAATGACTTTAGAAATGTTAGATGCGTACAGTTCTGAATGGGGTTTTTCATGGAGTGATGTTGGCGCTAACATTGTGGGATCTGGAAGTTATTTGGGACAACAGTTAGCATGGAAAGAGCAACGTATTTTATTCAAATTTTCAGCACGTCCAACGGAATACGCGAAGTATCGTCCTGAAGTATTGGGAGGCAATTTTGCAGAGCGACTATTGAAAGATTACAATGGTCAGACCTATTGGCTGAGTGCCAGTCCTGGTAGTTTTGCTAAGAATAGTGGATTCCCAAAATGGTTGTGCTTTTCGATTGGATACAGTGTTGATCAAAAACTGGTTGGCGACCAAGATTTTTACACTGATTACGGTGATTTTCCTCCACAATCAACCAGAAATTTTGAAGCAAAAAGACAAGTTTTGTTGTCTTTAGATATTGATTTCAGTCAATTCAACATCAAACGTCCATGGCTGAGAACCATCGTAAAACAATTCAACTACTTAAAATTGCCTTTTCCAACATTGATTTTGACAGATGGCAAAGCTGGAGGTTCATTGTTGTATTTCTAGAGAAAAATTAGTGATTCCAGATTGACCAAGCTTTCAAGGCTTGTTCTTTTAGCATTGATTCTCCATTCAAAATTTGAGCACCTGCTTCTTCACTCAATTGCAGCAACTTTGTCTTTGCAGGATTATAAATCAAATCTACCACTAAATGATTTGGTGTCAGAAACTCAAATGGAAGTTCTATGGTTTCATCTACATTTGGAAATGTCCCGATTGGTGTTGTATTGACAATTAGTTTACACGCATTGAGCATGTAATTATTGATTTCATCGTATCCAAATTGATTCGATTCAGTTGGATTCCTTGAAATGAAAATCGGAGAAATGCCTATGTTTTTCAGAACATACTCAACAGCTTTTGAAGCGCCGCCTGTTCCTAATATCATCGCACGTTCATGTTGGTTGGTCAAAAACGGCTTGATTGATTGTTGGAATCCATAAGCATCCGTATTGTGACCAATTTTTCTTCCATTTTTAAATTCCACGCAATTAACCGCTCCAATTTTTCGTGCTTCATCCGACAATTCATCTAAAAATGGAATGATTTGTTCTTTGTATGGAATTGTGACGTTTAGTCCTGCCACTTCTGAATTAAAAACAGATTCGATGTCGTTTATGACTGGCAATTCAAAATTGGAATAGGCTGCATCAATTCCATGTTTCTCAAAATAAGCTGTAAAGAATTTTTGAGAAAAGGAATGTCCTAGGGTTTTACCAATTAATCCGAATTTTTTCATGCTTCCTTTGGTGCAAAACGTTCTAAAATAATCACCAAAGCCAAACCAAGGATCATGCATCCAATAGCCAATACCAATTGATTGTCTCCAATAAAATCTTGCGGCAATACATTTGCTTGCATCCAGTCTTCTTTTCCATTTGAATGAACAACTAATGGAGCATCTCCAACATTCACTTTCCATGGCCAAACTTTGTATAAAGAGCCAATCATGAATCCAGTTAAGGTTGCAATGGTTATTTCTTTGAAGCGAGAAAATAAGAACTTGAGTAATTTAGCAAAGGACAACAAACCAATCAAACAACCAGACATAAATACTAAAATTGTGATGATTTCTCGTTCTTTTACAGCATTCAGTACCAAATGGTAGCTTCCCATTAACACAAGAATGAATGAACCCGAAATTCCTGGTAGAATCATCGCACAAATTGCGACTGCTCCCGAAATAAAAATATACCACAATGAGCTATCTGGTCCGGCTGTGGTTTGCAGTGATGAAATCCACAATGCAATCAAGGTTCCAATCATCAAAGCTGTAATTTCAGGGATTGCCCATTTTTTAATTGATTTACCAATGATCCAAGCACTTGCTATGATTAATCCAAAGAAAAAGCTCCAAATCAAAACAGGGTGACTTTCCAATAAATAAGTCACAATTTTCGCTAATGAAGCAATGCTAACAATGATTCCCGCAAATAATACAACTAGAAAAGTACCATTCAGTTGTTTCCAAGCAGCACCAATTCCTTCGTTCTTCAATGTTTTAAAGAGGTCAAAATTGATGTTATTGATACTTGTTATTAATTCCTCGTAAATTCCTGTAATAAAAGCAATTGTACCACCTGACACTCCTGGAACAACATCTGCTGCCCCCATTGCCATTCCTTTCAAGGCCAACAATGGATATTTTTTCACTGAGCTCGCTTTCATTAGTCTAATATAAGTGTTGAATCAACCGCATCTCTCCAAGCTTCAATTCCACCTTCCATCACCGCAATGTTTTTCCTGTTGTAATCTACGACTAATAAGTTCGCTAAAGCTGATGCTCTTCGACCCGACTTGCACATGATCACTACGGTTTGATCTACTGGGATTTCATCGATTCTATCACAAACTTCAGCCATTGGAATGTTGAGACAATTAATGTTACAAAAATCGTACTCGTATTTCTCGCGAATATCTACGATAAAATACTCGTTTCTCTTCGCGTTAATTTCAGTTGGTGTTAAAAATTGCATGCGTAAATAATTTGGGCAAAAATACATAAATAAGACGAAAGACCGCTACGCTTCAGGACAAAAGACCAGTCGCAAGCTCCTTTCAGGACTACACCTTGTATCATAAATGAAATTTTCTTTCAAGTATTTACAAATATGCCAAAATCAAGTCTGTAAGCGAAGCGGTCTTTTGTCCTTCAGTACCGTTTCGAATTATCGAATTCGAGACGATCTTTCGTCTTATTTCTGTATTTTTAGCTATGACAAAATTGATTTTACTCTTCATCATGGCGGGATTGTACATTCTGGCTGGATTGAACCATTTCAGAAATCCAAAAATGTACATGCGAATTATGCCTCCTTACATACCATGGCATTTACCAATTGTGTATATATCTGGAATTGTAGAAATTGTATTAGGAGTGTTGCTCTTTTTCCCTTTGACACGGATTTGGGCCGAGTGGGGAATCATTGTATTACTGATTTTAGTCTTCCCTGCCAATATTCACATGGCTATTGATTTCTATTCTCGTAAAAATCCTTATTTGTGGATCGCAATTTTAAGATTACCATTGCAAGTTGTGTTGATTTGGTGGGCATGGTTGTACACTAGAAGTTGAATATTAGTTTGTTAGTTGGTGGCTATTGGTTGGTGTATGTTGACGTTATTTTACTTTCACAGAAACACCCATAACAAAACTAGCAACCAATTCATTTTCGGAATTGTAAGCATTTACTTTTACCTCATCATTGACGCGATCTCCGGTTGCAATACTTTGCTCAATAGCTCCTCGAACAGTTGAACCATCATTTGAAACAAAAGTGACATCCGATTCTGCCCGCTTGTGAAATTCAGCCGTCATTCCTTTAAATGCAAAGGATACTTTTCTACCATGTTTTTCAGCAAAATAAAAAGCGTGAATTCCGCCTGCCACATCGGCACCAACTGCCAAAGCTCCGAAATACATCGAATTCAAATGGTTTTTCGTTCTTCTTCGAATTCTGATTTTCACTTTTACCGTTGATGAATCAACTTGGATGACTTTTGGTTTGACGTATCCAATCAATGGAATCTTGAAAATGCCTAACAAGAATACCATCCGTTTCCAATAGTTCAGCGATTCTATTTTACTGCTCATACCCTTGTTTTAATTCGTCAAAAATCTCTTTCATTGGTCGAACTGAATGCACATATTCTATGGTTGGACCAGCACACCAAACAGTTTTATAAGTGGCAGAAAACGCTGCATTTTGTAATTTTTTCATACCTCGAGCGAAGGTAAACGCCTTGACCCATTTTTTTAGTTTCTTGTGTTTGTTCAATAATCGTTCTAACCAATTTTGTTCTGTCCCAACTTTTTGAACGTATGGAGTATTGATGACTGTGCAAGGTGTTCCTGATAATTTCGTGGTCATCACAATGTCTTTTGCTCCGAAATCAATGCATGCTTGTTTGTATTCATCAGAAACTCCAGCTTCTTCCGATGCAATGAATATCGTTCCCATGGAAACACCTGCGGCACCTAAATTGATCATCTTCTTTATACCTTGTCCATCACCAACTCCACCTGCAGAAATAATCGGAATAGTACAATTTGCCTTTAACAAAGGAATCAACTCTTTAAAAGAACTATTACCAGCATGACCACCAGCTTCCTTATTCACAGCTATAATTGCATCGGCACCTAAAGATTCCACTTTCTTGGCATACTTCACATCTGTGACATCACAAAATACTTTCGTTCCAACTTTGTGTGCTTCACGGATTGTTTCTTCAGGTGAGCCCAAAGAAGTAATGATAAAATCTACTTTTTCTTCACAACACACTTCTAATTGTTTTCGATAATAAATGTTCGATTTATTGACAATTAAATTAATCCCCATTGGTCCTTTCACCTCCGAGCGGATTTTTTGAATGGCTGATCTAAGTTCTTCTACTGTTCTATAATTTAATGCAGGAATTGCTCCTGTTGCACCCGCTTTTATTGCTTCAATTACCATATCAGTATTTGAAACTAGAAACATTGGCGCTACAATTACAGGGAATTCAATGTTCAGTAATTGCTTTAATTCAGGTTGAGACGTTTCATTCATGGAACTAAAATAAGCATTATTTATTATGTACGCATAATTATTATAGCGGAAAAATTTTGAAAGATTAACTTCAACAAATTATTAAATTTGCAACATGACAAAAAAGCAAGCTTGGATTGAAGCCATCCGCCCTAGAACGCTCCCATTAAGTTTAGCAGGAATCTTCATGGGTTCAGGAATTGCCTTCTATCAAGGTTTTGGCAATTGGACAATCTTTGCCTTGGCATTACTGACAACCATTTTGTTTCAAATTCTATCTAACCTTGCCAATGATTTAGGCGACGGAATGAAAGGAACGGACAATAACGAACGAATTGGACCGATGCGCGCCATTCAATCAGGGGTGATTTCTCAGAAAGAAATGAAAACTGCCGTCATTGCTACTAGCGCTTTCAGTGGAATCAGTGCTTCTTTACTCATCTACATCGGTGCACAAGGCATGTCAAATAACATTATTTTGTTTTACGGAATACTTGCACTTTTATGTGTCATTGCTGCAATTACGTACACAGTTGGAAAACGAGCTTACGGCTACAATGGACTGGGAGATGTGATGGTTTTCTTGTTTTTTGGTTTGGTAAGTGTTCTTGGGGTTTATTCACTTTATTCAAAATCGTTTGATTGGATCAATATTCTTCCAGCGTGCACAATTGGGTTGTTGAGCGTTGCAGTGTTGAACTTGAACAATATGCGCGACTATTCATCGGATAAAAAAGCGAATAAAAATACATTAGTCGTGATAATGGGACCAGATTATGCCAAATTTTATCATGTATTGGCATTGTTAACTTCACTTATTTGCTTGGTAATATTTCTATTAAAAACAGAGCACAATCTATTTTTCATCTGTCTGCTTCCAGCAATCGTTCTTGGAATTCACGCACAAAAAGTCATGCAAACAACTTCCGCAAAAGCATTTGATCCCGAACTAAAAAAAGTAGCATTATCCACTTTCGGAATTGCTGTACTCTTTTTTATTCTTTCTCTATTTTCTTAACGAATTAAAGAAATCTTCCATTAACTCCTTCTGTTCAGCAGTTAGTCTTGCATCACTGTGCGTCCACGTGTATGAATTCAATGGCATTTCACCTTCTTCCACCTCTTCCGCACATTCTTCTAATTTGTGGTCAGCTCTTTTTTCAGAATATGTTCCCCAAATTGAAAAATTCAAATGTTCTTTTCCTTCATCGATATGATGCTGTAACCACCAAGAAACTGGAGCAACTTCAGAATACCAAGGATAACGAGATTCATTGGAGTGACAATCGTAACAAGCACTTTTCAAGATCTCCTTTACTTCTGGCGAAGGGTTCGTAATTTCAATGAAATCATTGGATGCAACTACTGGAACATTTGTTTTTGTAATTCTAAAAAATTGCATTACAACAAACACTCCTAGTAAAATCAATCCTATTTTTTTTCCTCTTTTCATAACATAGCTTTCAACGAATGTAAATGTAATAATCTAAATCAAACACTGCAAACATCCATTCATTCCTTTCTTTCATTAATTTTAGACCATGATTCAAGCCCGATATTATAAAACCGTTTTTCATTTCAAAAATCCTAGCGGTACGAGCAGAGGTGTATTAACTGAAAAGAAATCGTGGTTCATTGAAATTGCCATTGATGGTATAACAGGAATTGGTGAATGCAGTATTATTCCAGGACTTTCACCTGATTATCGAGATGATGATTCCTACGAACAAAAGATTGCTGAAACTGTTTCAAAGGTGAATAAAGGTCTTTTGAATTTAGACAATTGTGTTGATCATTTATTGGATGAGCCTTCCATTCTTTTTGGAGTTGAAACAGCATTTCTTGACTGTCAAAATGGAGGCAAACAGATAATTTTCGACAATGCTTTTTCGAAAGGTGAACAAAAAATTGCCATCAATGGATTAATTTGGATGGGAACAGAGCAATTCATGCAAGATCAAATCGAGCAGAAATTAGCGGAAGGATTCACCACTATCAAACTGAAAATAGGTGCAATTGATATTGACACTGAATTGAAACTTTTGCAATCGATTCGCCAGAACTATTCGCCAGATCAGATTACTTTACGCGTTGATGCCAATGGTGCTTTCTCAACACAAGAGTCTATAAATGTGCTTCAAAAACTGGCTGAATTAGAGATTCATTCCATTGAACAACCAATTAAAGCTGGACAATGGTTGCAAATGAAAGAATTGTGTGCTGTTACACCGATACCAATTGCACTTGACGAAGAATTAATTGGTGTAAATCATATGGATGACAAAATTCAATTATTGGATACTATCAAACCTCAATTCATCATATTAAAACCTAGTTTGCACGGAGGAATTTCAGGAACAAAAGAATGGATTCAATTGGCAGAAGAACGCAACATTCCATGGTGGATAACTTCGGCACTCGAATCAAATGTTGGCTTAAATGCCATTTGCCAATTTACAGCAGAGTATAACAATGATTTGCCTCAAGGCTTAGGTACTGGGAGTTTGTATACTGATAATACTGAAAGTGACCTAACCGTTGAAAAGGGATTTATTTTCAAAAAGCATTCGGCATAAAACGAAAATTGCGAATTATTCTAATAATCCGCAATTTGTAATTTATAATTCGTAATTCCTTTTTAATAGCGATCACGTTTTCCGTACCAAGTCTTCTTCCCTTTGCTTTTAGCAGAGTCCTTTTTATCGTCAGAAGTTCTTCTCTTATGATCTGGTCTGCTAGCTCTTGGGGCACGCTGTTCCTTCTTTGGAATTTCAAACACTTCCATAGGATACGCATGATTTTCAATTACTGGAATTGATTGATGTGTTAATTTCTCAATGTCTTTCAAATACGACTTCTCTTCGTAGTCAGAGAATGAAATTGCTTGACCGTCTCGTCCGGCTCTTCCTGTTCTACCAATTCGGTGGACATACGTTTCAGAAATATTTGGCAAGTCGTAATTGATTACCAATTCCATTCCCTCCACATCAATTCCACGTGCTGCAATATCTGTTGCTACTAACACACGAATGGTTTTGTCTTTGAAATGTGCCAATGCGCGCTGGCGATTATTCTGACTTTTATTTCCATGAATGGCATCCGCTTTGATTCCATTCTTAGCTAAATGACGCACAATTTTATCACACCCGTGTTTCGTTCTACTAAAAACCAATACTGTTTCAGCATAGGATTCTTTGTTCAAGACATCAACCAATAATTTATTTTTATTGCCTTTATCTACAAAGTAAACCGATTGAGAAATTTTCTCAGCTGTGGAAGAAACTGGAGTTACTTCAACACGAATCGGATCTTTCAATATTGTACCAGCTAATTTTAAAATCTCTGGTGCCATTGTAGCAGAGAAAAACAAATTTTGTCTTTCAGCAGGCAATGCTTTAATCACTTTATTGACATCGTGAATAAATCCCATGTCCAACATTCTATCGGCTTCGTCTAATACGAAAAATTCAACTTCGTGCAATTTAATGAAGCCTTGCATGATAAGATCTAGCAATCGACCTGGTGTTGCAACCAAAATATCCACTCCCCCACTCAATGCGGCAGTTTGTTTGTTTTGATTGACACCTCCAAAAATAACGGTGCTTTTGATCGATAAATGACGACCGTATGATTTTAAACTATCACCAATTTGAATCGCTAATTCACGCGTTGGCGTTAATATCAAAGATTTAATTTTGCGTTTTCCTTTTGCTGGTTCTTTTGCAGCTAAAATTTGTAAAATTGGAATAGAAAAAGCGGCTGTTTTTCCTGTTCCAGTTTGAGCACACCCCAATACATCATTCCCTTTCAAAAGTTGAGGAATCGCTTGTTCTTGGATAGGTGTAGGTGTTGTATAACCTTCTTCTTCGATTGCTCTAAGAATCGGTTCAATAATGTTTAATTCGTTAAAATGCATTTAAAATATATGTAGGAATAGTTCAAGTAAATTGATTTAACTTGAGTTCCTTGTGAAGTGCAAAGATAGTCTTTATTTCACAATGTTGTGTGAGGGGAAAAAGAAGAGACGGAAGAGTACTCATTTCATAGGAGATTTGGCACTAAAAAGATAAAAAAACGAGGATAGGGATTTAGCTATATTACTTCGGCCTTAGTAATATTACTTGTATCAAAACAATATAGCTAAATCACTAATTTTATAAATCCCCTCAAATTTCTATGAATAGGATCTTCACAACATCCTCTTCAATCCAACTCTCTTGCGCGCTACATCTACTTCCATCACTCTCACATCTACATGTTCATGCAATGAAATGAACTGAGCTGGATCTTCCACATAAACATCTGCTAATTGCGATTTATGAATCAAACCATTTTCTTTGATTCCTAAATTTACGAAAGCTCCAAAAGCTGTCACATTTGTCACAATTCCTCTTAATTCCATTCCAATTTTCAAATCTTCAATGGTTCTAATCGTCGAATCAAATTCCAATACTTCTGCTTTTTTACGCGGATCTCTACCAGGCTTTTGCAATTCCTTCACAATGTCTTCAAACGTAAAACTATCAATTGTTGGGAAATCGGATTTTGAAAGCTGCTTCAATTGTTCAACATTCCCAACAAGTTCATTTACTTTCAAAGACAATTTCTTCGCAATGGACTCAACGGCTTTATAACTTTCTGGGTGAACTGAAGAATTATCCAACGGATTCTTTGCATCTCGTATTCTCAAAAATCCAGCGGCTTGTTCAAACGCTTTATCTCCCAAACGTTTTACTTTCTTCAATTCACTACGTGATTCAAACGCACCATTTTCTGTTCGGTATTCAACAATATTTTCTGCCAATCCTGGACCTAATCCTGAAACATAACTCAATAAATAAGATGATGCCGTATTTAAATCAACGCCAACTGCATTTACGGCAGATACAACTACATCATCCAATGCATTTTTCAATAGGGTTTGGTTGACTTCATGCTGATATTGTCCAACACCTACAGATTTAGGGTCAATTTTCACCAATTCGGCTAAAGGATCCATTAATCTGCGACCAATAGAAACTGCTCCTCGAACAGTCACATCATAATCCGGAAATTCTTTGCGCGCAATAGAACTTGCTGAATAAATAGATGCTCCATCTTCCCTCACTGAAAAGACTTCCAAATCGCGATTAAAACCAATTTGTTTGATTAAAAATTCCGTTTCTCTTCCCGCAGTACCATCACCAATTGCAATCGCATCAATTTTATATGCTTCAACTAATTGAGCAATTTTTGCTTTGGCTGGTCCACTTTCCTTTTGAGGTGGATGAGGATAAATAGTTGTATTGGTCAATAATTCCCCATTTTCATCAATGCAAACCACTTTACACCCTGTTCTGAAACCTGGATCTATTGCCAAAATACGTTTCGATCCCAACGGTGGAGCCAACAACAATTGTCGCAAATTCGTTGTAAATATTTTTATCGCATCCTTATCTGCTTTTTCTTTTGCTTCATTCAATGTCTCATTTTCCAATGATGGTAATAAAAGTCGCTTGTAGGCATCATCACAAGCGCGTTCTACGATTTCTGCACATTCATCGTTTCCTTTAACATAAAATCGGTACAATAGTTCCAATGCTTCTTCCTTCGATGGTTGAACTTTCAACTTCAATAACCCTTCTCGATCTGCTCTATACAATGCCAAAAACCGATGCGATGCACATTTGTACAATGGTTCTGAAAAATCAAAATAGTCTTTGTATTTCTCAGCTTCCGCTTCTTTCCCTTTCACTAGTTTAGAAGCAATGGAAGATTTGCGCTGAAATAACTGTCGTAATTTAGCACGACAAGCCACGTTTTCATTCATCCATTCCGCCATGATGTAAATAGCCCCTTGAATCGCCATTTCTTCATCTTCAACTTCTCCTTTCACAAATTTGGAAGCCATGTACTCAGGTTCTCCGCCGCGTTGCGACATAATCATTTTTGCAAGGGGTTCCAATCCTTGTTTTCGCGCTTTATCTCCTTTTGTTTCACGCTTTTGTTTAAAAGGCAAATAAATGTCTTCTAATAAATTCGAATCAAAGCATTCCAAAATTCGCGTTGACAATTCATCCGTTAATTTACCTTGCTCAGTGATTGACTTAATCATTGTTTGCTGGCGCGCAATGATATCGTCCCACATTTTAGCAACATCTCTAATTGCCGCAATTTGAACCTCATCCAAATTTCCCGTACGCTCTTTTCGATAACGTGCGATAAACGGAACTGTAGCTCCTTCATCCAACAACAATAGCGTATTTTTTATTTGCTCATCACGCAAGGATGTAGCATTTTTAATGTATTGATTCTTCTCCATAATGTTGCCGTGAATATATAAAAAATGGACTCATTGTTTCATGTGTGTTGGTAGAAATCTTTTTTTGACTATTTTTAACTCAAATCGAAATGACATGAAAAAAATAACACTACTTTTTGGACTTGGATTATTCTTCGTTGCTTGTTCTCCAAAAACTACATCAGTAGCTGAAGAGGCAGAAGTTTTAAACTTCCCAAATGAAACAGTTTCAACTGGATATGCACTTTATGGTCAGCAATGTGCAAAATGTCACAAAGCAAAAACAGTAAAAGATTTTTCCCGCGAAGAATGGAATAGCATTTTACCAAGAATGGCTAAGAAAGCAAAATTAGAAGAAGGTCAAGAAGCTACGATTGACGCCTATATCAATTGGGAATTAGAGCGCTAACAAAAATATTGGTAAAGAATGCCATTTTCAAAACTGAAGGTCATTGATCTTTCCACAGTTCTAGCAGGTCCTTCTGTTGGAACTTTTTTTTCTGAATTAGGTGCTGATGTAGTGAAAATTGAACATCCTCATCACCCTGACGTTACGAGGTCTTGGAAACTTCCGTCTGAAAAAAGTGACGATGAACAATCAGCTTACTTTTCATCTGTTAATTACAAAAAAAAGTACTTGTCACTCGATTTGAAAAATGAGAATGATTACTCTACATTCGTAGAAATGGTCAGTGGTGCAGATATTTTACTGAGTAATTTTAAAAAAGGTGACGATGTAAAGCTGAACATTTCAGATTCCATTTTACGCGCTTTGAATCCAGGATTGATACATGGGAAAATCACTGGATTTGGAACGGAAAGTGATCGTGTTGCCTATGATTTAATCTTGCAAGCAGAAACAGGATTCATGTCGATGAATGGAACTTTGGAAAGCGGACCTGTGAAAATGCCCGTTGCATTAATTGATGTTCTAGCAGCGCATCATCTCAAAGAAGGATTATTGATTGCTCTATTAAAACGTTCTGAAGATCAAAAAGGCAGAACTGTTTCCGTTTCACTGTATGATGCCGCAATTTGTAGTTTGGCGAACCAAGCTTCTAATTATTTGATGGAAAACAAGGTTGCAGAACGAATTGGCAGTTTGCATCCCAACATTGCACCATACGGAGAGCAATTTCAAACGAAAGACAATAGAACAATTACTTTTGCGATTGGCAGTGACACCCATTTTGCCAAACTCTGTACTTTTTTGGAATTGACTGAATTGATTCAGGATGAAAAATTTGCGACAAATCCATCTCGTGTAAAAAATAGAACAACGTTGGCCTCATTATTAGCAAATGTGATACAATCTTTCGACTGTGAAACAATTGTAAGCGCCATGCATCAAAATCATGTTCCAGTTGGTGAAATCAAATCATTGGATAAGGTCTTAAGTACTCAAGAAGCTCAAGAATTGATTCGAGAAGAGATGATTGAAAAAAAGCTCACACGAAGAATAACTTCAGTAGGATTTACAATAGAAGAAGATTAATCTCTCTTCTTTTTTAATTGCTCTTCTATGCGTTTAGTTAATAAATTGAAAAGTAATTTGGCATCTTTCTCTTCCAATTTTCGAGCAAATTTTATGGTCTTACCGAGGTAATCAAATTCAATTCTCTCTCCACCTTTCACCCAAGGAGAAGCTTCCCAAATTGCCTGAAACGAATTTTCCTTTGGGACTGATAAGTTCATTTTTTTGATGTTTTCAATGTAATAAGGAACTGCTCTTCCATACCCTTTTACGGAGCGTTTGATCGTTAAAGCCATTTCATCTACTTTCACCAATTCATTCCCCCACATTAACCAGAAGAACATTCGAATTACACGAACGGCATAGTACACCCAAAAGGTCATGAAAACAAAAATGATTACTTTTTCTTGATCAGTCAAGGTCAGCGAAAAATAAGCCCAAACGATGGTAACACCAATCACCAACCACATTGCAACCCAAGCTCCCATCAAACCAGTAACCAGTGGTTTTTTCTCAGGGTAAATAACGCAAGTTGTTTTCTTTTTATCATCAACAACACTTGTTCGCTTTCCAATCCATTTCATGCGGCAAAAATATCTAAAATAATGGTATAAAAAAAGGGTGCTAACCAAGTTAACACCCCTTATATCATTTATAGTTTATCACTATTGAATCACCAAACGCTCAATTGTTGAAACATTGTCAATCGTTACTTTTACTAAGTAAATACCAGCTTGTAAAGTTGAAGTATTCATCGTAATTGTTGAGTAACCTGAAATTGAACCGTAGTCTTTAGCTGTCATGATTTTTCCTGACATATCTAACAATTCAACATTCACCGTTGCTTCTTTAGCTAAATCCAATGCCAATGTTGCTTGGAACGTTGCTGGATTTGGGTAAATTGAAACTGAAGCATTCAATTCTTCGTTCTCCGTTACTCCAGAAACTTCTGACAATTTCGCTTTTGCTGCATTATCAATTCTACCAGATGGATCGATTAACATCCCAACAATGTTAATATGCCACTCTTCCCAAGCTGCAGGCAAAGTAAATACATATGTTTTAGAATGTGTTTCTCCAGCGTTTACAGTAGCAGGGAAAGCAGTTGCATCTCCAGCAAATGACGGCATTATTGCACGTGCAACATGGTTGTATTCCATTTGAGATGCAGGAACTGAAGCAGGAAGGTTTTTCCAGTTCATTCCATTATCATCAATTAGGTCAATGTTTTGAGACGACGACGAATAATAATTAGTTTGGTTGTATCCAGAACCTGTTCCTGTAACATGATCTTCAGTTAATACGCAAGCTAATTTATAATTATTGTTTGCAGAAGACTGGAAATTAGCAGAAACTTCAACAGACAATTCTCTTGTTGCTGGGTTCCAAATTGGATTCAAAGACATTAATGCAGTAGGAGCAACTTGTAAACGGTTATAGAATTGAGTGGACATCGCTGAAGGATCTACTTCAGAACCTCTATCAACCAATGAACTTGGGTAACCACTAATTGCTGCACCGATACCAGAATCATAATCAGCTACAACCATTGGGTCTCCATTGTGAACTGCAATACCAGCCCAAAAATCTCCGAACTGATTTTCATAACGATCCATGAATACTGTTCCTCTTGGACACCATCCACACCATGTTCCTGTACCTTCTTCTCCAACAACCATTTTACCAGGAGCTGGTGTAACCGCATTCGAAACATAACTTACAACGTCATCTGAATTATCATCATCTGCAGTACCATTAACATTCGAAATTGTCATTGTTACAGTATTTGAACCTGTAGCCAAAACTGTTGGATTAAAATCTACTGTGTAAGACGCCAATGAAGCAATATTTACTCCTGTAACGTTGATTACATCATTGTTACCATTGTAGTTCAATGTAGCAGTGAATGATGTAATCGCAGTTTGACCACTATTAACAATTGCACCTGTAGGGACAACAGTTTGAGTAGCAATGTTTCCATTTAAATTCACGGAGCTTGCAGTTGCATTAAGATTTGGCAATGTGTATGTTTCGTGATCATACCAAACATCGTCAATGTAGAACTGAGCCGTATTGCTTTGAGGATAGAAATCCACTGCAGCAACTTGATTTGTACCATTATTCCATGTACCAATTGAAACACCATCAATGAATGCTTCCCAAACCCCCAAGGTTAAATTTGCTTCAATTTTAATGTTGAACCAAGAACCTGGAGTATAGTTTCCAACTGCTAAATCAGCCGTAATAGCATCATCAATAGAAATGGATCCATTGTCCGCAGTTACATTTAATGTCCAAACTTGTCCAGCTGTTGCTGTTTTTTGAAAATTAAAGTGAGCAACTTTCGCTGCAGGCACCATCATTCCTGTTTGAAATGTAAAAATTCCACTTGAATAAACTTGATCCAAACTTAAAATAACATCTTGAGGTCCACCTGCAGCAGCCGTTGATGAAAAATAAATCGATTGAGTTCCTGATTGTGCATTTGCAGTGGAAATATTTACATCCTCTGTAGTACCGTCAGCATTTGACCAAGTTGTCCAATCCGTTGATTGAGGACCTAAGTAACCAGCGCTGTAACTTTCAAAGTCGTCGCTAAACACTTGAGCTTTGGCTCCTAACACAACAAAAAGTGCTGAAGCAAAAAGAGTAATTTTTTTCATAATTATTTTGAGTTTATAGTTCTAATTCAGTGCAAGATACAAAAAGAGAACTATAAGGATTAATCGACTATATCTCTATTCTTGAAATCCTACTTTCCGTCAATTACTTCTTTTGTTATAATATTGAATCTATCACTTCACTATTCCAGACGGCTAGATTTGGTATTTCCTGTTAGCCGATTCTTATCCATACAGTTTTCACTTTATCAATAGAATTTAGTGCTATTACAAATACTTGTAATCTTGATTCTCCTTAATTGATTTTAATGTTTCAAACATCAATTTGATGGTGTTTTCAACATCTTCTTTGCGACACATCTCAACCGTTGTATGCATGTATCTCAACGGCAATGAAATCAAAACTGATGGTACACCTTCTGCTGAATAAGCGAATGCATCTGTATCTGTTCCTGTTGCTCTAGATGCTGCAGCACGTTGAAATGGAATCTTGTTGTCTTCAGCCACTCCAATGACCTGTTTCAATAAATTATTCTGAACTGCAGGACCGTAGGTTAAAACTGGACCATCACCTGATTTTAAATCACCATTTTCAATTTTATCGATCATTGGCGTGTTTGTATCGTGACAAACATCCGTTACGATTGCAACATCTGGTTTGATTTTACGTGAAATCATTTCCGCACCACGCAAACCAACTTCTTCTTGAACAGAATTTACAATGTACAATCCAAATGGTAATTTCGTTTTTGTTTCTTTCAACATTCGAGCAACTTCAGCAATCATAAATCCACCCATTCGGTTGTCGAGCGCTCTACCAACAAAACGATTCTTATTCAGAATGATGAATTCATCTTCAAATGTAACGACACAACCAACGTGTACACCTAATGCCAATACTTCTTCTTGTGTTGAACATCCAACATCCAAGAAAATGTTTTTCATGCTTGGCGCATCATCTTTTGTGTGACGAGTATGAATTGCTGGCCAACCAAAAACGCCTTTTACTATACCTTTATCAGTATGAATGTTGACGCGCTTAGAAGGTGCAATCATGTGATCTGACCCACCATTTCGTCTTAAATAAATGAATCCTTCTTTTGTTATGTAATGTACAAACCATGAAATCTCATCGGCATGCGCCTCAATCACAACTTTGTACTTTGCTTTTGGGTTAATCACTCCAACAACAGTTCCATAGTTATCTGTAAAATACTCATCAATGGACGGGCGAATGTATTCTAACCACAACTTTTGACCTTCTGATTCAAAACCAGTTGGACTTGGATTGTTTAAATAGTTGACTAGAAATTTCTGAGCATCTTTTTTAATAGAATAATTCATTTTTTTGAGTTTGTGGACGTTTTGACAAAAATAACAAGATTGTTATTTCAACAAGGTTATGTTTCCTTTTATTATTGAATGTTGTCCGCCGATGCAATCAACCTCCAAATAATAATCATATACATCTGGATCCATTGGTTTTCCTCTAAAACTTCCATCCCATCCAATGTGACCATTTTGTGTTTCAAAAACCAGCTCACCCCAGCGATCATAAATTCTCAATAAAAGTTGACTAATTGCAGCTCCATAAACGTACAAAACGTCATTTTCTCCATCGCCATTCGGACTAAAGGCACTTGGTACAAACACAAACGGTTCATCGCATACATAAGGATAAGCTTTCACTAATACCGTATCTGATTTTGTACAAATACCGTCTGTGACAAAAACTGTAAACAAAGTTGTTTGATTGATTGTCGCAGTTGTATTTTGAGCATTCGGTTGATCAACTAAATCTGGTTGGAACCACAAATAAGAATAGCCATTTGGCAAAGCTGACAATGTCACTTCACCACCTTCTGGAACAGAATATTCAGAAGATGTTGCACTCACTGCACCGTCGGGAATATTTCCAACATTGATTAAAATGGAATCTTCTACAACACATCCATTGGATGACGATGCTGTAACCGTAACATAAACTGTAGAAGTTGGAAGAACAGTTACTGCACTTGAGCCGTTTGGCCAAGAAATAATAGATGTTGGTCCCCACTGATAATTAAAAGTTATGGAAGGATTTGAATTTGTAGCAGTCACAATTGTTGATTCTCCTAAGCACAGGGAATCGTTTGCCGACAAAATCAAAGATGACCCAATAAAATCGACGACGACGCTGTCTATTTTTGAACAACCGGGATTGGAAACCTGCACGTAATACGTTGTTGGTCCGGAAGGAGTAATCGACAAAACAGAATCCGATTGATCAGTATTTAAAATATTCGAAAAATTAATGTCGTCTGACCAAATGAAATTTTGACCCGTTCCATTTGTAAAGGCTGTTACATCAATTGGTAAAGGCACGCACAACTCAAAATCGGGCGTTACAGAAAGTTCGAGACTATCAGTAACCGTGATTGTGATTTGAGCAGTATCAGTCAACAAGCAAATACTATCTGTAACATACAAATAAACTTCATACACACCAGGAGTATCGTAAATCACAGTTGGTTCAAAAATTTGAGAAGTAGTATCACCATTCCCTAAATCCCACAAATAGGAATCTGAAGTTGTTGAAAAATTATCAAAATTGACTTCAAAAGCAGCGCAGCCAATGGAATTATCAACTGTGAACTCAGCATTTGGTATGAGTTGAAAATCAAACTTAAAAACGATATTGTTACAACCATTCGGGTCCAAATTCACACTTGACCAAGCACCGGGAGAAGTGATAAAATCAACTTGACTATTGTTAAAACATCCACCGCAAACGCTTTGATAAACAACACCATTTTTATCAAAACGGGAAGTCCCTCCGTCAACATGTTCTTGGGCAATAGGTCCACCAATGTAAGAACCGTATAGCATACTTGAAAAGTCACGCTCTAATACGAACAAATAAAAATCAAAGCCATTGGGTGCCGTACTTTGATATGCATCGGAACTAATTGGCATCCCAGAAAGCGGCGTTTGCAAAGGATCCAAAATATTTGCACCCCAGCCACAAACATAAATGTTCCCACAGATGTCAACCAAAAATGCCGAAGGTGAAATATCAATGGTAGTTTCAGTTGTATTTCCGAAAAGTGTAGAATTTTCAATCGTAGAAAGAGAAGGATCAAATTTAACAATAAATTGACTACCAAGTGGGTCGACATATGCAGCATTAACTATCGGAAAACCTCCACCAAGCGATTGACCAACTAAAAAAACATTGTCGTTCCGATCAATTTCTACCATAATGACTTGATCATAGTCTGAAGTCCCAACATAACTAGCAGCTAAAATACTTGATCCATTTGCCGGAATTTTGACAACAAAACCATCAGTTATACCCCCATTATAATTTGGTTGATAGCCCGCTGAGGTACCTTGCAAATTTAATGAACTCGTTCCTCCAGCAAAAACAACATTGTAACTTGAATCAACCTTTACTGAATAACAAGCATCATTATTAGAGCCTCCATAAAATGAGGACCATTGCATGGCAGACAAATCAGGTGAAAGTTCAAACACTACACCATCTTGTGCTCCACCAATTACTGGTTGAAAAGCATTGACGACTGGAAAATTGGCTGATCTTGTGCATGATGCAACGAGACAATTTCCAGCTGAATCAAGCATGATTTCTCCTCTAAATTGATCTCCATAATTTTTTGTTAATGAATCATAGGCATTATATGACCCATAATTTCCAGAGGTTACTTTGTAATTAATTCCATCATTGGAAGATCCTCCAACATATGTTGATGCCATCAATGCATAACCATCAGCCGACAATTTAGACACGTAAATATCTGTACCTTGAGCCCCATATTCTACCCCATTGTATAAAAAAGTAGACCCCGCAACTCCACCATTGTGCGCTGTTTGAAATGCATTTGCCAGTACTGGGAAATCAGTACTTGATGTAGCACCAAAAAAGTAAACATTGTCATCAGAATCACAAATCAAGCTGTGCACTGTTTCTGTGCCTTGTGTCGTGTTACCTCCGCCAATAAAATTGGTCCAAATCATCGTTGTACCATCAGCAGAATATTTAGAAATAAAAACATCTGTAATGCGTGGTGTTGGATTGCTAACTGCTGTGAAATTTGTATTCACATTGTAAACACCATTATCAGGTACAGGATAAGCATTTCCATAAACTGTTCCCCCTGAATATGCTTTCCCATCACTAGCAAATGTTGCCGTCATTCCAAAATTATCCGTTGTCGAACCTGAATACGTTGCGAAAATTAGAACAGGATCAATCACCAATTGAACCGAAGGATCGTATTTTTCAAGGTCAAAATGAACGACATTGTCAACCAATTTGAATTTACACTGAACTTCAATTATTTTTCCATTTTTTATTTGATAAGCGTATGGTTTTTCTTCAATAATATCTCCTAATTCCGTTTGTATCTGTAAATTCCCATCCGGTGATATATTCATTTTTTGTTGCCCAACAAATTCAAGTTGAATGACACTTGGATCTGTATTTGGTTTCACATGAAACTCATATTTTAGTTGCCATTTATCTTCAATTAGTTTTAAGTCAATTCCGTTGTACAAATCTTTGAGAATGGCTTCCGAATACCCATGAACATCTTTCGCCCATTTTGTTGAATCATTCCCGAGAAAATAATTGTAATATTGTTTTGTCTGATAATATTTGTCAATCTTTTCTACTTTTTTTGACCCCAAAAAGTTGAGGTGCACCAATGTTTGCTTTAATTGACCATCTCCCTTGTAATTAAAATTCCCGTGAGATTCTCGCAAAGCAGAAAGATCTTGGATTTGAAAAATGAATTTACGTTGCTGTACCCACAAATTTCCGCCTTCAAATTTGGACTGAAACAATACATTTTCATCCCATTGGCCTTTGTTTTCTATGAATGAATGCAAAATAGAATGCGGATGATTGATTTCTTGTGTTCGAGAAACCAAGGCAATTACCAGAAAAAATATCGAAAGAAAATAATTCATGAGTAGTCTTCAATTTTAACTAAAGTAATGATTTTAAATCAAAGACGAATAAACCCTTATAAAAGTTGATTCTGCTTCGTTCAAGTCATTATTTTCAACTAATTTCGTAACAATTCAAAAATGTCATGAAAAATAGAATAACATCTCTCTTCAATATACAGTATCCTTTGATTCAAGCAGGCATGATTTGGTGCTCAGGTTGGGAACTAGCATCGGCTGTTTCAAATGCAGGTGGACTTGGGATTATTGGCTCTGGTTCTATGTATCCTGAAGTGTTAGAAGAACACATCCAAAAATGTCAAGCTGCTACAAACAAACCATTTGCGGTTAACTTGCCAATGCTGTATCCAGATATCGATAAACACATTGCAACCATCATCAAATACAAAGTTCCAATTGTTTTTACATCCGCAGGAAATCCTAAAACTTGGACTTCACATTTGAAAGAACATGGAATTACAGTTGTACATGTTGTTTCCAGTGTGAAATTTGCCTTGAAAGCCCAAGAAGCTGGTGTAGATGCTGTTGTTGCTGAAGGATTTGAAGCAGGTGGACATAATGGTAGAGATGAAACAACTACCCTTTGTTTAATTCCAATGGTTGCAGAAAAGTTAAGCATTCCTTTGATTGCTGCTGGTGGAATTGGAACAGGACGTGGAATGCTTGCCGCAATGAATTTAGGCGCTGATGCTGTTCAAATTGGAAGTCGATTTGTGGCAACTCCTGAATCGAGTGCGCATCAAAATTTTAAAAATGTGGTAGTTGAAGCGCAAGAAGGTGCCACACAACTGACATTAAAAGAAATTACACCAGTTCGTTTAATCAAGAATGAATTTTACCAAAAAGTAGAATCTGCTTATTCCAATTGTGCAACACCTGAATCGTTAAAAGAATTATTGGGCAGAGGTCGCGCTAAAAAAGGAATGTTTGAAGGCGATTTAGTGGAAGGTGAATTAGAAATTGGTCAAATCTCAGGATTGATTTCAGAAATTAAATCTGCTGCAGACGTTGTAGAAGAAATAATTACAGAATATCGAACAGCAAAAGCTGAACAGAATAATTTAAAGTTTGAATTTTAATGATACAATTTGATCGTTTTACGTTAGCAAATGGGTTAAAAGTGATTTTTCACAAAGACACTACAACTCCAATGGCAGTTGTCAACACGCTATATGATGTTGGAGCGCGAGATGAAGATGAATCAAAAACTGGATTTGCGCATCTTTTTGAACATTTAATGTTTGGCGGTTCCATCAACATTGCTGATTTTGATGCGCCGTTGCAAAACGCAGGTGGAGAAAGCAATGCTTTTACATCTAACGACATTACAAATTACTACGATCACATTCCGAAGGAAAACATTGAAACTGCTTTGTGGCTCGAAAGCGATAGAATGTTGTCATTGGCTTTCACTGATAGAAGTTTGGAAGTACAAAGAAATGTTGTGATTGAAGAGTTCAAGCAGCGCTACCTCAATCAACCTTATGGTGATGTTTGGTTGGAATTGCGACCATTGGCCTATGAAGTTCATCCGTACAAATGGGCGACAATAGGGAAAGAAATCAAACACATTGAGGACGCCACAATGGAAGATGTGAAATCATTCTTTGCTAAATTTTACACTCCTTCAAATGCCATATTATGCATTGCAGGAAATTTTGAATTAGACGAAATTAAGACCTTAGTGGAGAAATGGTACGGAGATATTCCAGCTGGAATTAAACCACCTCGAATGTTGCCAAAAGAACCACAACAAACTGTCTTTAAGGAAAAGACAATCATTCGACCAGTGCCAACAGATGCGTTTTACTATGCATTCAAAATGCCAGAACGTAGAAATCCTGATTATTATGTGGCCGATTTGTTGTCAGATGCTTTGGGAAGAGATAAATCTTCGCGTTTGTACATTCGCTTGAAAAAAGAATTGAATTTGGTTTCAGAAATTTCGGCTTACGTCATGGGATCATTGGATGATGGCTTGCTATTGATTTCTGGTAAACTCAATAACGGAATCACATTTGAACAATTGGATGAAGCTTTGTGGAAAGTCTTGGCAGAAATCAAAGAAACTGAAATGGACGAAATCGAATTAAAGCGATTACTCATCAAGATTCGAACAGCAAAAGAATTCCAGGAACAAGGATTATTGAACAGAGCCATGAACTTATGTTCATTCGAATTATTAGGTGATGCAGACGGCATTAACCAAGAAAGTTTGTTGTATCAAGCCATTACTTCGGCTCACTTGAAACACATTGCCAATGACATATTGGTGCGTGAAAATTGTTCATTGTTAAAAATAAAAGCTTCACAAAATGATTAATAGAACCATTCAACCAACACTTCAGGCGATCACGAAAATTGATTTTGTGAAACCAAAAGTTTTTGATGCTGGAGGAAAAACGAAATTGTTTTGTGTCACAAATGTTCCGAATGAAACTGCACGATTTGATTTGTACTTCGATGCTGGTTCCATCCGTGGAAAAAGTGGAGTTGCATCTTTAGTCAACGGTTTATTGTTGAGCGGTACAAAAACAAAAACCTCGATAGAAATCAATGAAGCCATTAATTCATTGGGTGGATATGTTGAATCAGGCGTTTCAAATGAAAATGCTGTTTTTTCGATTTATGCTTTGCGCGAAAACATCTTGCCCATTGCACGAATTATTGCTGATGCGATAGGAAATTGTGAATTCAAACAGTCAGAAATTGATGAGCTAATCAACGATCGCAAACAAAAGTTCAAAGTTGGATTAGAAAAAGTAAGCGTTCTTGCTCAACGCGCCTTGAAACAACGATTGTTTTCTAATTCTGAATCGTACGGAAAGGTTGGACAATTAGCAGATTACGATGCCATTCAACGTCAAGATGTTGTTGATTTTCATTCAGAAAACTATTTAGCAGGATTGAATCGATTGGTATTGGTTGGAAACTTCAATCAAGACTCCATCGATGCGTTCATGGATATTTTCAGCAAATGGAATACTCCAAAATCACCCGAATTTGAATCCAGTTTTGTGAATTTGAAAGGAACTGTGCATGTTGAAAAAGAAGGAGCTGTTCAAACTGCTGTTCGTTTAGCGCGTCATTTATTCAATAAACGTCATGAAGATTACCATGATTTCACGATCCTCAATACTATCCTTGGAGATTATTTCGGCAGTCGATTGATGTCGAACATTCGAGAAGACAAAGGATATACCTATGGAATTGGAACACTTGTTTCAGAAATGCAAGAAACAGGTTATTTCATGATTGCAACCGAAGTTGGAAAAGATGTAAAAGATGCAACATTGAAAGAGATTCGTTACGAAATGGATCGCTTGAAAACAGAATTGGTACCACAAGAAGAATTGGAATTAGTCAAAAATTATTTGCTAGGTCAACTATTGAAAAGCGCCGATGGTCCTTATTCCATGATGGACTTGTACTTAAGTGTTGAAATTCAGAATTTGGATTTGGATTTTTACAACGAAGCAATTTCCAGCATTCGATCAATCACTGCTGAGCGCATCCAAGAATTAGCAATCAAATATCTCAATTGGGACGATTTCACAGTTATTACAGCAGGATAGCAACGGATTGAATTTGTATTCGTCATTATACTATAACTGGAAATTTTACGTTTATTCTTCATGCAAAAATTGCTAATACTTCTTATTTTAATGTGTTTCACTCAGTTTGAATCACAAGCTTCGCATATTCGTGGCGGAAGTATTACGTATGAATGTATTGGTGGTGATTATGTTTTTGAATTGGTGGTGTACCGCGATTGCAATGGTACAGAATTGAGTGTCATTGCTCAACAATTAAAGGTTTGGAATCACCCCGTTTTAACTGGAATTACATGTGATTTTGTTTCACGAACAGATATTTCTCCCTTGGGAACAGAAGTAGCTGGTGGACCTTCTTGCTTTCATTGTGGAGGCGGTGCAAGTACTGGAAATGGACTTGGTGCCATTGAAAAATTTGTTTATCGCAGTGCACCAATTAATTTTTCGGGTGTTCCTCCAGCGAATGGTTGGATTCTGACTTATGATAACATTTTTAGAAGCGGTGCAATTACCAACCTTCAAAATGCAGGCTCCTACGGAATGACCTTGGTTGCTAAAATTTTCAATGCATCCAATCCAATCAACAATTGTGTCGACAATTCGGTGAAGTTTTTACAGGAACCACATTTTGTGAGTTGCGCTGGTAAACCTTTTACAATGAACTTGAATGCCGTTGATCCTGATTTAGATTCCATTGCAATTTCCTTCGACCGACCATTGGATAGTTTAGGAAACGCAACGTTTAATCCTCCAACAACACCTCAGTTTGTGCCTTATGCAACTGGGTTTTCCGTTAATTCACCTACTCCTGGTCCAGCTGTGAATCCAGGTAACATTACGGCACAAGTAGATCCAACTAGTGGAGAAATAACATTTGTGTGTTACACAACAGGGAGTTATGTTGTGAAAGTAAAAGCCAGGTCTTATCGAAATGGTCAACTCATTTCAGAGGTAGAAAACGAATTGCAAATTGAAGTCACAAATTGTTTAGGAAATAATAATCCACCTGTCATCACTCCTCCATTTGCGGGGAGTTTTGAAACCACTGTCAACGCGGGTGATTTAGTCAATTTCACATTGACTTCAACCGATGTTGAATTATTGCAAGATGGTTCTCCTCAAGCAAATTACATCAATCCAACAGGTTTGATGTTTGGCACGAATGGAACCGCAACTACAGGTTGTATAATTCCACCGTGTGCAACTGTTTCAAGTGCGCCTCCAATCACTGGTGTGCAAGGAGCAAGTGTGAATTTTTCATGGCAAACAAGCTGTGATCATGTTGTGAATGCTGATGGCACAGGATTGGATGTTGTACCGTATAACTTTGTTTTCCGCGTTCAAGATAATTATTGTCCTGTTCCTGAAGTGGTTTACGCAACCGTTACAATCAATGTTCGAAACCTTGATGTTATTCAAGCACCTGCAATTGATTGCATTCAAGGAAATGCTGCTGGTGACTTCACTTTGACTTGGCAATCAGTTGCTGATCCAAACGGAACATTTGTAGAATATCAAATTCATTCTGTTCAAGATGGGTTGATTGCAACACTTCCAGCCATTGGAACGAATTCCTATACACATGTCGGCGTTACTCAAAAAACAGATTATTTCATTGCAGTTGTTTCAGGTTGCAACGGAAATGCGACACGCTTTGGACCACAGACATCATGCATTTTCCTCGATGTGAACGATTTGAATCCAGGAACGGCTGAATTGACTTGGAATCGACCAAACCCTGTTCAACAGCCAGGAATGAATGATTATTATTACATTTTCAGAGAATATCCAGCAGGAACTTGGACCATGATTGATTCGGTTTCATACAACACAACGACGTATTCAGAAATCATCGACATTTGCGACATCTATTTAAATTATCAAATTCGTTTGACAAATGCGCCTTGTGATTTCACATCCAACATTGATGGCGGACAATTTGATGATCAAACTCCACCAGACATTCCCGTTGTTGGACAAGTTACTATAGATACATTGACTGGAGAAACAATCATTACTTGGAATCAAAACGATCAACCTGATACCTACGGTTATTTAATTTATGTTGTGGATCCATTGACGGGATTTTTAGTGGAGTTAGATACGATTTACGGCATTGCCAATACCAGTTATACTTACTTGGAAAATTATTCCGATGGTCCGTTGACATATACTGTCGCAGCTTTTGATTCTTGTCCATCTACAACAGGAGCGCCTTTTAATTTATCTGCACGAGATCCGAATTTTCATACGACCATATTCCTTGAATCAAATCTCAATATTTGTAATTCGAGTGCAATATTGTCTTGGTCGGATTACCTTGGTTGGTCAAACGGTGTTTCCAACTATGAAATATACGTGAAACCAGAAAATGCTCCGTGGTTTTTGGCAAGTACAACCACTGGTAACAGCTATGAATTTGTTGGACAAGCGGGCACAAATTATTGTTTCGCTGTGAAGGCTTTGAATTCGGATGGACGTTTTTCTTTTTCGAATCAAAATTGTCAAGTCATCTCTTCTGCTGCAAAACCAGCTTATTCGTACATTCATACTGCGACCGTAGTGGATGATTCGTACATTCAAATCAACTATAGTTTTGGTCCAAATGCCTATGTTTCGAAAATTGAATTAGAGCGCATGAAGAAGGATGGAAGTTTTGAAGTGATTCAAGAAATTGAAAGTCCAACTGCTACTACCGAGTTTATTGATGAAGATGTGGATGTTCATGCTAGCAGTTATACTTACCGCGTCGTTTATTATGATAGTTGCGGTCATGCAAATCCTCCTTCCAATATTGGTCAAACAATTTTATTGAAGGTTCAGACAGATGATGTCAAATTATTGAATTATCTAACGTGGAGTCCTTACGATGATTTTAATGGAGCTCTGCTTGGTTATCACATTTATCGTGGTATCGACGGAGTATTCGGAAGTTTTCCAATTGCTACAGTACTGGCCAACAATCGTTCGTTTACAGATGATATGAATGCTTGGGAATTTACTGGTGAAGTGTGTTATCGCATAGAAGCGTATGAAGGCTCAAACCTCTACAACCATCCAGAATTTAGTTGGTCGAATGTTGAATGTCCAGTTGTTGAACCGCTCATTTACATTCCAAATGCGTTTATGCCTACAGGTGTGAATCATGAATTTAAACCTGTCATCACGAACTTCGATGCAAGCAATTACCTCATGACGATTTTTGATCGTTGGGGACAAGTAGTTTTCCAAACGAATAATTATGAAATTGGTTGGAACGGGCGTTTCGACAATACCAAAGGAGAAGCAGAAGGAGGAACATACGTTTACATGATTGATATTCATGACGGCGGTGGAAGCGAAATTGTTAAACGCGGATTTGTGACTCTTTTGAGGTAAATAGCTACCTTTACATTTGTGAATCGGATATTAATCATTCAAACAGCTTTCTTAGGCGATGTCATTTTGGCAACTGCTGCAGTGAATGAATTACATCGTATCTATCCTTCAGCATCGATTGATTTTTTGGTCAAAAAAGGAAACGAATCATTATTAGCCAACAATCCAAAAATCAATAAAGTCTATACGCTCGACAAGCAATTTGGAAAATTAAGAGAAATCAGACGATTAACCCACGAAATTAGGGCAATCAACTACGATTGTGTGTTTAATTTTCATCGCTTTGGAAGTTCTGGAATGATTACTTTATTGTCAGGAGCAAAGCAAAAGTTTGGGTTCAAAAAAAATCCCTTTTCTCGTTTTTTTACGAAGCGTTTCGAACACTCCATTGGCGATGGAACTCATGAAGTTGAGCGAAACATGCTGTTATTGAAAGAATTTGGGGCTCAATCCACTGCTCGACCAGAATTATTTCCTTCAGAAAGCGATTATGCTCTTGCGGCTGCTTATCAAGCGAACGCATATTTCTGTATGGCACCTGCATCTGTTTGGTTCACAAAGCAATTGCCTGTTCATAAATGGGTTGAATTGATTCAACAACTAGATCGCAGTAAAACAATTTATTTATTGGGAGCACCCAGTGATGCGCAATTATGCGATGAAATCATTGCAAAAAGTGAGTGCAGTAATTGTGTGAATTTAGCTGGAAAATTGTCATTACTCCAATCGGCTGCTCTCATGTCAAAGGCTGAACGCAATTTCGTGAATGATTCTGGCCCTTTACACATTGCTTCGGCAATGAACGCTCCAGTCACGGCCTTCTTTTGTTCAACTGTTCCAGATTTTGGGTTTGGTCCATTGTCAGATGATTCAGTCATCAAAGAAGTAAAAGACCTGGATTGTAAGCCTTGCGGACTTCATGGATTTATGGAATGTCCAAAAGGACATTTTAAATGTGGGGAAATTGAGTTGTGAAAAACAGAATGAACCACGGAGGCACGGAAGACACAATAATTGAAAGGGTTTTGACACGGTGATTGTACGAACTGCGTTCGTAAAAAAGTAGGAATGAAATTTGAAGAGCAGGATGAGATTCAAGGAAACAATTCCTTATAACTTCCATTCCATCACATAATCTTCCATCAAATAGCCATTTCCGATATCGATGTCCTCTGTTTTGATGATTTGAAATCCAATGCGCTGATAGAATGCAACAGCTTTATTGAAGCGATTGACGTTTAAATGCAAGGATGTACATCCATTTTCACGAGCAATCGACTCTGCCAAATGAATCAATTGAGTTCCAAGGCCTGTTCCCTGCATTTCTGGTAAAACGTAAATTTTATGAATCCGCAATTTCCCTGCTTCTGGGTAGTTTTGTTCAATGCCAATGTATGCAACTGGCTTTTCATTCTCTTCCCAAACGAAAAATTGATGTCCAGCATTGATTTGCTGGCTCAATGATTCTATCGAATACATCATATCCAACATGAATTCAATCTGAGCAGGTGTCAAAATATCTTTAAACGTATGTGGCCAAATACGATGTGCCAAATCGTGCACAATTTGTACCTCATCTATCGCAATCGCTCTACTTTTACCCTTCATGTCCATTTTGGTCATTTACTCACCAAAGATAACAATGAAAGTTTACTTCGAATTCAATTCAAAATTCTCACCAGTAACTTTAAACGATGTACGACGGTTTGCTTGATGCGCCATCTCTTGCTCTTCTTCTGTCGGCAAAGAATTAATGTAGTCTTCCGTCAACAAAACATCCGCTCCATTTTCATCTTTCACACGATTTTTATTGGCATCAACCAAGAAGTTTGGTTGTGACTCACCATACCCCACAGAACTCAATCGATTTGGATCTATTCCTTTTGAGATTAAGTAATCAACACATGATTTTGCACGACGAGCAGACAACTTTTGGTTGTATTTATCACTTCCTCGAGCATCTGTATGTGAGTTGATTTCAACAGTAAGGTTCTGATTTAATTCTAAGAACTCAACCAATTTGTCCAAAACAACCAATGATGCAGGTCGCAATTTGTCCGAGTCAAAATCGTATTCAATTCCTTCAATTTCGATATCGTCTTTTGGAATTGGTTTCAAGAAGAAGTCCTGAACCAATGTTGTGTTTTCTGTAATCGATTTTGTGTTCACTACTGCTGCATCTGCAAAGTACTTCTCTTTTTGTGCTTTAATAAACAACTCTTGTCCACGTGTCAACAATTTCGAATAATAACCAATGGCATCCGTGAAAATTTCAAACGGTTCATTTTTACCATCAACATCTTTGAATGTCAACTTCGTGTTTGCCAAAACTTCATTCGTTTCAAAATCGTAGGCAACTCCTTCCAATTTTATCACGATTGGTTCGTTGTTGACTTCGTAGATATCGTAGCAATGTCCACCTTCACAAGGTTCTCTGTCGCTCGACATAAATCCTCTTGCCAATTTTGTATCCCAGACCAAATAAGCATCATCATAACTTGAATTGATTGGCATTCCCATATTTTCAGGCAAGGTATATTCATCTGCTTCGCGATCCAAAGAACTTTTAAACACATCCAAACCTCCGATTGAGTTAAAACCATCCGAACTATAGAACAATGTTGAAGATGCTTCATGGAAAAATGGCGTCACTTCATTCGCTTCAGAGTTAATTGGATAATCCAAATTAATGGCATCTCCAACTAAATTACCTAAACTATCCAATGCAATTTTCCAGATGTCCATTCCTCCTTTTCCACCTGGCTTGTTACTCGAAAAATACATTGTTTTTCCGTCCATTGAAATGAATGGTTGCTGACTTTTATATCCTTCAACATTTACACGACTATCCAATTTATAGGCTTCAAAAAACTGGAAATTGATCATTCGAGCCAAATAAATACTGCGTTCTTTTAGATTGTTATCATTCCAACGCGTATAAAAAATTGTATTGTTGTTATTGATCGCGGAAGCGGCATCGTGCTGAGCACTATTCATCGGTCGACCAAAATTGACCGCCTCTTTCCATTTGCCATTTTCATCTTTTTCAGTCCAATAGACATCGCACAAAAACTCTGATTGTTGCTCAGGATCTAAAATCACACCTTTAGGTCGAGCGGAAGAAAACATCAAGCGATCATCACCACCAAAATAAGTTGCTGCAAATGCCGACGTACCAGAATTAAATACAGAAGTATCTGCCAAAACAACCTCTACTCCCTCTTTGTAGTTTTCTACATCATTGGCATAAAAACAACCAGTCATGGACAATTGAGAAACACGTACCAAAGAATCTGATCCGTTTCCAGAACGAATAAATTCTTCAAATTTTACGATTGCTTCTTCGTATTTTTCGTTGTTCATCAATGATTTGGCCAATTCAAATTTATCTTCAGGATAACCTTCTGAATTAGATGAAACCAACAGATGTTTTTCAGCATTGGTGTAATCAAACGTATTTAGGTAACAAATCGCAATTTGATGATTCAAATAGTCTTCCAATGAAACCGTTTTTGAGCTATCAACATCTTTTCCCTTTTTGGACAAGTTCTGCATTGTTGTTTGAATCTCATACGGTAAAACCAAATTTGACAAGCCAACGGTATCACTTAAAGCAGCTTGATAGTTCAGTAAAGCATTGTGATAATCCAATTTTTCAAAATACGTATCACCTTCATAAATCCAAATGCGTTTAGATTGAGAAATGGCTTGAAATTGAAGAAAACAAAGGAATATAAATAGAATATTTTTCATAAAATTATTTCAGTTGACAAGGATTACAATCTTGGACAAATACGTTCCGATCTTGAATCTTTCTTTTTGTGAACATAGGTTAAAGACAATTCAAATCCTCCTCTTCCGGAAGAAGTGTTAGTAAGAGTAGAGACGTTGATATCGTAACCCAATTTCAAGGTAAATCCTTCTTTTTTCACTCCAACAGTTGCCACCATCGCATCTTTGGTGCGGTAAATCAATCCTCCCAATAAATAGGTTTCACTTCCTTTCATAAAGTATCCAACTTCAGCTGCAAATGTTTGCTCATTGAATGTTTTTTGATTCATGATCAACACTTTTGGAATTACATACAAAAGTTCTGTAATGTTTATTCTTGTTCCAACATGCAAATAGTAGCGCATTGGCAATCGGTTATCAGCACTAAATAATGACTCTTTCGGTGTCAACAAATTGAACACGGAGAAACCAACAAAAGGATTTAAGCGCGCTTTCTGTTTCGAGAAATAGTACAATGCACTTGCATTGGCAACTGGTACAATGACTGATTGTCCATTGAAGTCTTCTTGGGATGCAATGGATTGATCAAATTCACCTCCATTGTTCAAATTGTACTGATTGTTGAATGTTAGTAATTGATATTCCAACGATTTTTGCATTGCTCCAGCTTGAACACCAAACGATAAAAAATGGTGTTTCTGTTTATCAACTGCTGTATTGTACGATGTTGATAACAAACCTTGGAAAACATTGAAATTTCCAAATCCCGCTCTAAAATTATTCGCTTGAATACCAAAACTCCATTTCTTTATAGGCATATCGAAACTTGCCAATATCGATGTATAAGGTTTGAAATTGACTGCTTTCCACTGTGTTCTATATTGTGCATGCAAACGATAATCTCCGTCAAGAACACCTGTCAGCGAGGGATTCAAGAAAAGCGGAGCGGCATCATACATCGACAAGTGAGCATCTTGCGCTTTTGAAGATTGTACAGCACATAAAAGTGTTAAAACTAAAATTAGTTTCTTCATCATTATCTAATTAAGGTGACGTCACCTGATTGTTTCACAATTTGTCCATTTCCCATTTCCACAACAAAGGTCCAAGTATAAACTCCAAGCGGACTATTTTCTCCCTTGTATGTTCCATCCCAACCTTCATTTCCATCATTCGTTGCAAAAATCAATTGTCCCCAATTGTTGTACACTTTAAAGTCAACAGATTTAAATGGACCACCACGAATAATAAACACATCATTTTCGCCATCACCATTTGGTGTAAATCCAGTTGGCAATACTGGTAAAAGTGCCACAGAAATGACTTTTGTAATAGTATCTTTACAGTTATTGATATCAGAAACAGTTAATGTGACATAGTACACTCCGCCGTTATCAAAATCATGAACGGTATTTTGAGCATTGTCAACTTCTCCATCACCAAAATTCCACAACCATCCCGACAATTGATTTCCTGTTGATTGATCCGTAAAAACTACATCTTGCAACGCTAACGCAGGATTTGGATTCATTGTAAAATCTGCCGTTGGAGAAGGAATCACAACAACATCTTGTACCGTATTTGCAACACATCCAAGGTCAGAAGTCACTGTAAAGGAAACAGGATATGTTCCTGCCTGATCAAAAGCAAAGGTTGTCAGCTGATCAGTACTCGTTCCGAAACTATAGAAATCATACAACCAACTTACGATTGAGCCCGAAGAAATGGTTGAGATATCTGAAAAATAAATATCACCGTGTTCACATGCATTTGTATTCGTAAACGCTGGAATTGGCAGTGGATTGATTGTAAGTGTCTTGACAATGGTGTCTTTACATCCATTTGGAGCTTCTACAATTAATTCTACATCAAAATCACCACTTGAATTAAATGCATGCAAAGGAGTTTGTGCAATGGATGTTCCTCCGTCATCGAAGTCCCATGCCCAATCGACAATAGGTCCAGAACTTGAAGTTGATAAATCATTGAATGAAGCATTCTCACCTTGACACACTGAATTCACATCAAAGTCGGCTGTAGGAACATCTTGGAAAATAATCTGAATCGTATCATTATCAGATGTACAACCAAAAGTGTTGTTTGCGGCTAAAATCAAACTGACGCTTCCGTTAGCAACGTCTGCTGCAGAAGGGAAATACAATGTTTGTAAAAATGCATTTCCAGGATTGAATGAACCTGTTCCAAGTGTTGACCATATTCCAGAAGGATTTGGTCCCGAAATCGTTCCTGATAATTGAACGGGTTCATTGGCACAAAAGGACTGATTATTTCCGGCAAACACCACAGGTGGATTCACAAAAATAATTCTCATTGAATCTTGAATATCATTACACACACCGGTCGTAGTTAAAAAGATGTCTACATATCCTGCAGTTGTATCCACTGTTGTTACCGTGTAACTTGTCGTTAAACTTGATGGATTCGTGATACTTCCAAAACCAGTAGTGGACCACGTAGTTCCATAACCATTTGTCACAGTTCCTTCCAAGGGAATCAAACCGATGTTTGAACAGATTGAATCTTGCGAAATAATATCTACTGTCGGCTCGGGAATAATTGTAATTAATATACTGTCTTGTTCTTCCAAACAGTTCTGATTGTTGGTTGAAGTAAGAACCATGTAAAAGAATCCAGCAGCAGTATCGGCTTCAGAAATCAAGTAATCCGTAACAAGATTTGTTTGACTTGGAGTAAATGCTCCTGTTCCTACTGTTGTCCAAGTTCCTGTTGTTGTTGGACCTGAGATGGAACCATTTAAATTCAATACTTGTTGACTTGCACAAATTGTAACATCCGAACCAGCATTCACATTTGGCGCTGGAGTAAAATAGATTACTAATGTATCTACATCACTTGGACAAGCAAAGAAGCTACCAGCACTTGACATAAAAAGCGCTACACTATCAGCGGCAATATCAGCAGGCGAAGGAGTATAGGTTGTGCTTAAATCATTGACATTTCCAAACGAGCCTCCATTTCCTCCCGACCAAATTCCAGTTGAAGCATATTGAACACCACCAGAAATTGGAATAGCACCAACATTGTTATCACAAAACGTATTATCATTTCCAGCGGTTGCAACAGGAGCTTGAATGAATGTTACAAGTATCGTATCTGAAACCGGATTACAGTTTCCTGTAGAAGTTAAAACGAATGTTAATTCACCTTGTGCATAATCGCTCGCAGTTGGAGAATAAGTTGTTGTTAAATCCGTTGGATTTGCAAAAGTACCTGTTCCATTTTCAACCGTCCAAATTCCAGTTGTAGTTGCTCCCTTAATATCTCCTACTAAGTCCACAAATGGATCTCCATTACACAATGTTGTATCTGAACCAGCATCTGTATAAACACGACGAATAAAGGAAGACATGTAATGGTAATAACATCCTGTTGTGGCTCCTCCATTAATGACCCCTAATGCGAAAAAATCAGACGAATTCACCAATAAATTAGCCGTACCAACAGCAATTTCAGCCGTTGAAAAAGTGATTTGTGCTCCACTCCAAAATCCAGCTGTTCCTGGGACTGGACTAAATGCCGTACCTGGAACCAATGTTGTACTTCCGTTTAAAGTAAAATCATTGATGGCTGTTGTTGGACAAAGTACGTTGAGGATAAACGTTTGAGCATTGGTTCTATTAAAACTAACTTGAGCAGATCCAGCACAGTTAATTGGAGGTAAAATCGCCTCTCCAAGCTCACAACCAAAACCACTTGCTTGCAATACATAAATAGGTTTATCTGATTGAATATATGAAAGCGGATCAACAATGACGTAATTCCATGTATCGCCTTGATTCAATAATTGAGTAGTAGTTCCTGAAGCATTAATGACAGTAACTTCAGTAAAATTTTGAGTTGCTACGATGTACATTCCTTCTGTAGAGGCAACATTCATATTTCCTTTGTTCACGATGTATTCTGTTCCAAGTACATCAACAGGAACCAATTGATCCCCCATTAAATCACGACAACCTCCACCAGCAGCATTCCATACAGAATCATCTGAAACAGTCACGGCAATTGGTTTGTTTGAAACAATAATTGTTCCTCCTAAATTATTCCCTGGAGTACTAGTGGCTTGGGAAGTGTTTTCAACCGTATAAGTCTGCCCTTCATTTAAAGTTACCGAATAGGTGACATTTGCTGGATGTCCTACAACTGCTGTCTTTGGTGTAATCCAAACGGTTGTTCCATTTTCCGTAGCAACAATGTTTATCATAGATTTCGGCTGTACGGGTGTATAACTCCCGTTATTCCATGTCGTTTGAAAAGGTGCTACAAATTCAGTTCCTAAACCATTTGTTCCTTTCAGTGAATAAGTCTCTGGATTGTTCGCTGTTGTCACAACCTCATACACAACAGTAATCAGTGTATCCGCTTCAATCTTAATCCCATAGTTGAGCGGTGTGTTTGCAGGTTTTGATTCCAAGGTATTGACGATTGATGTCAAAAAATGTGAGTTCAAACTATTTGGTGGAACAACAAACGTGGAGTCATACGTCCCGGCTGGTTGGTACACACGCACTGTTGTTGGCGCATTGAATGTTGAAATTCTCAAGGCCAGTGGAGTGTTACCCGCATGACTTGGTGTGACCCAAGGCGCAGCAAACCAAAACACAGAATCAATCTGAGCAGAACTTTGCTTGACATTTAGCGTTAAAACCAATAGTGTTGTGAAAAGTGCAATGTACTTTTTCATGCTTTATTTTTTAGTTTTTTCTTTTTCAGCTTCAATAGTTTTTTCAAGAATACTATTGTTCAATTTATCGTCTTCTTCTTCCAACGAAGGTTTCTTTTTGGTGATAATGAATGATAACATGACTTCATGAGAACCTGAGTTGTATTTTCTCATTCCTTTCACAGAGAAATCATAACCATAAGCAAGGGTGAAACGTTCCTTCAATTGAAGTCCAAGAGATACACCAAATGCATCATCAGATCGGTAAATTAATCCAACCCAATATTTGTTGTCATAAGTAACTTTTGCCATTCCTGACCATTGAAGGGGTACAGGGTTTGTGTATTTCAACAAAACACTTGGTTGAAAATCAATTTTCTTTTTCTCAAATCGAAAATTGTATCCAAGAATGGCGTTATAGTGAAATTGCAAGTTTGAATTATAAGAAGTGAATCGAATTTGTTTTCCCAATAAATGCTGAATTGATCCCATTACAAAGAATTTCTTTGAATACAAGTTGAACCCCATATTCACGTCAAAAGCATTCGCTGAGTAAACACTTCCTGTCAGAATATCATCACCAGCATCGGCCAAAACAGCATCATATAATTTAACGCGGTATTGCAAATATCCTGGTTGTACACCAATTCCCAATTTCATGGTTTCCGACAACTTAAAGTGTTGCGCATAATTCAAATAAACAGAAGTAGCATTCGTTAATCCCGAATTTTCATTCGACACTGAAAAGCCATATCCAATTTTTTCTTCATTGCGCAATGAACCATAAATATTTCCGGTAACATTCACTGGAGCATTATCAAAACCAACCCATTGATTGCGGTAGCTCAAGTTTGCAACATGCACATCTTGACTTCCAGCAACTGCTGGATTGTAATAATATTTATTCATCAAAAAATTTGAAAAAACCCCTCTTTGCTGAGCAACTAAGGATTGACACAAGAGCATAAAAACTCCAAGGTATAGTAGTTTTTTCATCGTTTATTTTGCTTTTTTAAGTACAAGTAATGCTCCTTTGAAAATGTTCTCTTCTACATTTTCGGCATTCAAATTAATCACATAGTAATAATTTCCATCTGGGACATCTTCTCCATTGAATGTCCCATCCCAAGGAATATCATAACCGACAGAGTTAAATAACTCCTGTCCCCATTGATTGAAGATTTGAACCGTTGCATTTGGAAACAATAAATTGATGAATTCCAATTTCCAAACGTCATTGTAACCATCTCCGTTCGGAGAAATAGCATTCGGAATCAAGGTGTTTATTTCAGAAGTAACCGTATTGATATTGATCCAAACAGATGTGCTATCATAGCAACCTAAATCATTGTACACATATTGAGTGACAAGGTAATCTCCATTGGCAAAATACGTGTTGCTCGGGTTTTGTAAGGTCGAAGTATTTGCGTTGTCAAAATTCCAAAAGTATGAATTACCAAACAGAGATGTATCTACAAAATTGAATACTGCACCAACATTCAAACCGTTATTCGTATTGAATGAGAATCCAGCAATTGGAGTTGGATTGACTTGGATAGTTGTAACTGCAGTATCCTTGCAACCATTTGTCGTTTCAACAATATGTGTTATGATATAGTTTCCTTGACTATTAAATTGCTGTGTTGGATTTGCTTGGTTTGAATTTCCTTGACCTCCAAAATCATAGAACCATGTATCAATTGGATCAGCGGATGTAGATTGATCAGTAAAAGAAATTGTAATTAAATTATTTGGACAATCTGAAGTATAGGTAAACGCCGCATTTGGTAGGTCAAAAATTTCAACCTGATTCACCATGGTGTCAACACATCCATTCGAATTGGTAATGATTAATTCAATATCGTACGTACCTGCTTGACCATAAACATGAGTGGCATTCAAGGATGAAGAAGTTGCTCCATCACCAAAATCCCATTCCGAAGAGGTAATTGATCCATATCCAGGCAAGCTCAAGTTGCTTGTTAAAGTTGGAATTTCCAAACACCCATCGGTTACAGTGAAATTTGAAAACGGCGGTGCGACAAAGACAATCTGAACAATATCACTTACCGCGTTACAACCTCCATTTCCAGTTGATGTCAATGTTAAAAGTAAGTTTCCATTTGAAATTTCACCGGCTGTTGGCGTGTAGATAGCATTCAAATCAGTTGGCGAATTGGTATACGTTCCAGCTCCACCTGTCCATTCACCAGTTGTAGTTGCTCCGCTTATTTGTCCGGCCAATTGAATCGCATTATCATTTGTACAGATTAATTGATTCGTACCTGCTTCTACAACAGGAGGATCCGTAAATACAATTTTAATGCTATCTCTCACTGGATTACAATTTCCATTCGAAGTTGATTCTAAATACAAAGTAATTGGTCCATTGGCAATGTCGCTCACTGTTGGTTGATACGTCAATCCTGTTAATGTGACGTTATTGGGACTAAATTGACCATTCCCAGTTGTTAACCATTTTCCAGTCGTTGATGTTCCAGTTACAGAACCATTCAATGAAACTGTTGCATTGTTTCCACAAACAAAGATTGTGTCAGGTCCAGCATCTACAACAGCAGGTTGAGTAATCGTGAGCATCATCGTATCTGACTCTGCAGCACATGAACCATTATTTGTAGAAGTCAACACTAAAGTGATTGGACTATTCGTTAAATCTGCTGTTGATGGCACGTAACTAGCATTGAGTTCATTTGCATTATTCAAAAAGCTACCTGTTCCACTAGTTGACCAAACACCAGTATTCGCACCTCCACTAATTGAACCATTCATTACTGCCGTTGCATTGTTTGCACAAACAGTTTGATCCGCAGATGCATTCACCATTGGTTGAGGATTGACGTACAAAAACAAGGTGTCTTTCTTGGACGGACATTCCCCCGTTGATGTTAAAATTAATTTCACCGGACTTACAAATACATCAAGAGTACTTGGCACATATATATTTGAAAGTTGATTGCTAGGTCCAGAGAAACCACCATAACCAGTACCTGACCAATTTCCTGTAATTGATCCTCCTCCAACAATTCCGTTCACTGGAAAATCAACATTGGCACAAACTGTATCGGTCATTCCAGCTTCAACAAATGGATCTGATTTAAAGGTTGACAAGTATCCGTATGATGCTCCAGCAGTTGGACTACCATTTACTAATCCCATCCCGAAGATGTCTCCTGTGTTTTCAATCACATTGTAAGAATTGACAGGAACTGTTGCTGCATCAAAATAGACTTGAGCCACTTGCAAATTTCCAGTAGAACCTGGAACTGGTGAAAACATTCCAGCGGTAATGACTCCAGTGTTTCCGTTCAACAAAAATTGATTTTCAAAACCTGTTCTTGTGTACAAGGTTACTCCCAACGAATCGCTGTTATTTCGAGTAAAAGCCGTAGAGTAAGTTCCAGCACAATAGACATTTGGTACTTGAGCAGAACTTAATTCGCAATCAAAGCCAGAAACATGTATAACATAAATAGGTTTTGTCGACTTAATATGTGTGATATCTTCTGTAAGTGCCAATTCATATGTTTCACTCCAATTGATGAATGCAGAAGTAGTTGTTGAATTTGTAATGGTTAAACTTGTTGAGTTTTGAATGGCTAAAATGTACACTCGATCAGAATTTCCAGTCCCCTTTTTAATGACATATTCTTTTCCAATATAAGTGGAGTTGGTTAATTGATCACCTATAGCATCGGAACATGCACCATTTGACAATGCTCCTTCAAACGTTGTAATTGCAATAGGTTTGTTTGCTGAAACAATAGAACCTGCTAAGGAACTAATAGCCGATGCATTCATATCGCGTGCGCTATATGTTTGTCCAGCATTTAACACAACCGAAAATGTCATGTTTTGAGCGTGACCAGTAATAGCTGTTCTTGGTGTTATTAAAACTGTTGTATTGTTCTCTGTTGCAACAATTTCGATGGACGAGAAAGAAGTTGGAACAGTGGCTGAAGTACTCCAGAACTTTTGAAATGGTGTATAAAATTCCACTCCAAGTGCCGCTTTACCTTTTAAGGTAAACAACTCCTTATTTCCAACGGCATTTACTTCATAATATGCCGATATTGGTGTCGTAGAAGTAATTTTTAATCCGTTGTTATTTATTGCATTTCCAGAAGGACTTTCAATTAAAGCTAGAAATGGTGTTAAATCGATGGATTGAGAAGAATTCGCTGGGATGACAATATTCATTGGAACAAACGCTCCATTTGCCGGTTGTGATATATTCACAGTCGATGCTTGGTTGTATGTAAGCAAATTCAAATGTACTGGTGATTCCCCATTTCCAGTGGAAATATCAGGAGCAGCAAACCAAAACAAAGTGTCAATTTGTGAAAGAGCAGTAGTACAATGGATCAAAAGCGCAACAATTGCAAGAAAACAGTGTTTCATGGTAAAGTAATCAATTTTAAATGGGCTGAAAATTAACAGCGTACAAAAGTAAGCATCTTTTAACTTTAAAAAATAGCAGTTGTTATTTTTTTCACATTAAAATCAGTTATTGTTCTTTTATTTGATATTTAACATAAAAAAAATCAAATTGAAAAAGCCTAGCGAAATACTAGGCTTTAATAACATTTGGTATATCTTTTCAACTACCTCGGACGTATCCCACCAAAAGATCCAACTGTTCCTACTTTTGGAGAAGGCGATGGTTTTGGAGTTGGTGACGGTTTTGGAGTTGGTTTTGGAGTTGGTTTTACAGGAGCTGGTCTCGGCTTCACAACTGGTGTTGGCTTAGGCTTTGGAGTGACAACAGGAGTTGGTTTTGAAACGACAGGAGTTGGCGCTGGTTTAGGCGTCGGTGTTTTTGAAACAGGACTAACCGGAGTTGTCTCCTTCGTCACTGGTTCTTTCACAACAGGCTCCTTCACTTCTGTCTCCTTCACTACTGGAGTTTGTTTAATCACAACTGTTTCTTTTTCAATACTTGGTTCTTTTTCCGTGTTTCTCTCCACATCGGTACCCTTCACAACAGGCAAAGGTTGATTTGAAACTGGTGTTTTATCCGTTACATTTATTGGTTCACTGCTTCTACCTTCCATAGCTGGAGTGTTCACATTTGGAGTTCTACCATCGACTGGTTTTATCACTCTGCCTGTAGTTCGATCTGCAATGACTGGAGGAGGAGTTGGTTCGATGTTCGCGTGTCCAACATCAAAAATACATCCATTCAAATCTTCACGAGGTACACCACGTTCTTCACATTTTCTTCGTGCGTTGTTTCTATCATTTTCAGACAAGTCTGCCAATGTCAAATGTACACGTGGGAAACTTTCATCTGTAAAATTCCATGTACTTTGTCCAAATCCATAGTCAAACAAAGAATTCAATTGTGTTACGCGATAAGTGCGAGCAAAATCTTTAGCGATAAATGCTAAGTACTGCTTCTCTTGATTCGCGCTACTACGTCCAAAATCATTCGAACCAAAAGGATCAAAAATTGTAGATGATGCAATGTGAGAACCACGATCACCAAAATCATCGTTTGGGTTTCCATTTGCATTTCCCAAAACACCATCATAGAAATTTGAGCAAGGAAAAACATTCACCGATAAATTGATAAAATCCATTCTACCAGAATGAGACAACTTTGCTTCAACTTTTTCTCCAGTCGGCCACGTAATAATGTATGATCTGCCAGAATTTTGAACCGTTCCTCCATGCGGTAAATAATATGTTTCATTGCTGATGAAAATTGGTCTTCCTTCCACTCTCAATGGTGTACCTGTTACAGCATCTGGATAATCACTTGCATAAATTCCAACGCGATCACCATGAACGTTCATTGCAACTGCGGTATTTAAAGAAATTTCATCCGATTGCGGTTTTTGTCTTGCTTGCACTTCAAACGTACCATTGCTTGATTTAGCCATTACAAATTCTCCCACTGTTTGAAACGAAAATTTCTTCCCGTCAAAGGTATTAATATGTGGGTCGCCATAAGAACGAGCCATTGTTAAGTTACACGATCTATTGCGCGTGAATTGGTCCATTCTCGTCCAAGTTTCTCGCTGATCTTCAGGAGCACTCGATCGATTTTCTGCAATTCTACTTTGAATTACACGTTGACGTTCCACAGGAACTTTAGAATACATTTCTGCAGGAGTAAATTCTTCTGGAAATCTTCTGTCTGGAATCGGTTGATTCGTTGCAACAGCTTGCATACTTTCGGCTAACCATTCTCCACGAACGGGATCCCAGTTCACCAATTCTTCACGAATCTTAGCATCCGTTTTTACTTGTGCATACAAAGATGCAGAACTAAAAACCAATACCAATAAAATGTATAAATTTCTCATAGCTGATTATTTTAGTGTGTTCTAGCTTGTTAAACAAATCCTATGCCAAGCTTATTAAGGTGTAATTTAATTCAAAAAGAAAGAAAAATAGTTCTTCTAACAAAACTTTAACAACGCATTCAATTTACATGAATAAAAAAATCCTGTTAGAATGAACCAACAGGATTTTTAACTAATATAATTTATAGAGGATTATCCACCGAAATCGTCGAAACGAACATTCTCAGCAGGTACTCCCCACTCGTCGCACATGTTTACAACAGCGTTGTTCATCATAGGTGGACCACAGAAATAAAATTCAATGTCTTCTGGAGCATCGTGTTTCGACAAATATTGATCGATTACAGCTTGATGCACAAATCCAACAAATCCATCACCTTCTGACTCCATATCTGCTTTCACTTTCCAATTATCTTCTGGCAATGGTTCAGATAATACCATGTAGAATTTAAAGTTTGGAAATTCTCTCTCCAAATCACGGAAATAGTGAATGTAGAATAATTCTTCTTTAGAACGACCTCCATACCAGTATGTTACTTTACGGTTTGTTTTAATCGTTTTGAATAACTCATACAAGTGAGAACGCATTGGAGCCATTCCTGCACCACCACCGATGTATAACATTTCAGCATCAGAGTGATTGATAAAGAATTCTCCGTAAGGTCCAGAAATTACCGCCTTATCTCCAACTTTCAAGTTAAAGATATACGATGAAACAACTCCAGGATTTACTTGCATCCAAGTATTTCTGTTTCTATCCCATGGTGGAGTAGCAACACGAACATTCAACATAATTCTACGTCCTTCAGCAGGGTAAGAAGCCATTGAATAAGCACGAATTACTTCTTCGTCATTCTTCATTACTAAATCCCACATTCCAAATTTATCCCAATGCTTGCGGAATTTATCTGGTTCACCTGGATGGTCTTGAGGATGAGCCTCAATATCCATGTCTTTATAATTGATTGTACAAACTGGAACTTTAATTTGAATGTATCCACCAGCTTTGTAATCCATGTCTTCTGGAATCTCAACAATAAACTCTTTAATGAAAGTTGCAACGTTGTAATTCGATACCACTGTTGCTTCCCATTCTTTAATTCCAAGAACTTCTTCTTCCACATGAATCTTCATGTTTTCTTTCACTTTTACTTGGCACCCCAAACGTTTGTGATCAGCGATTTCTTTTCTAGAAAAATGAGGCTCTTCCGTAGGAAGGATTCCTCCTCCACCTTCAAGAACGTGACAAGTACATTGTACACAAGTTCCACCTCCACCACACGCAGATGGTAAGAAAATTCCAGCATTACTCAAGGTTGATAACAATGTTCCACCACCATCAACTTCGATTACTCTTTCTCCATCGTTAATATCGATTGTAATTTTTCCTTTCGGAGAAATTTTCGCTTTAACGAAAAGCAACATTGCTGTTAACGTAAGAATAACAACTAAAAATGCAACTAAGGTTATGATTAATACTTCACCCATTATTTCCCTGTATTATTGTTAGTAACTTGACCTGTTTGAATAGAAGAAGTCACAGTCGTTTTCACTTCTTTTTGTTCTTCTTTTCCGTATTTGATCCCCATGAAGCTCATGAATGCCATTCCCATCAAACCAGTAATGATGAATGTAATTCCCAAACCTCTCAATGGTGCTGGAACATGAGAATATCTAATTTTCTCACGAATAGCAGCAATGGCAACGATTGCAATGAACCATCCAATACCTGAACCAAATGCAAATGCTGTCGCATCTAAAATAGTAGAGTATTGACGTTCTTGCATGAACAATGCACCTCCTAGGATGGAACAGTTAACCGCAATCAATGGTAAGAAGATTCCCAATGCACCATACAATGCAGGGGCAAATTTCTCCACCAACATTTCCACCAATTGAACGATTGACGCTACGACAGCGATGAACATGATAAAGGATAAGAAACTCAAATCCAAATCAGCATATTCTGCTCCTAACCATTCCAATGCTCCTGGTTTCAACAAATAGTTTTCCAATAAATAGTTTACCGGTACAGTCACTGTTAATACGAAGATAACTGCAGCACCTAATCCAACAGCTGTTTTCACTGTTTTTGATACCGCTAAGTAAGAACACATACCTAAGAAATAGGCAAAAATCATGTTCTCAGAAAATATCGCTTTTACGAGTATGTCTAATGTACTTTCCATAATCTTTTAATTTTCTATGATTAATGTGTTTCTTGTAATTCTTTATTTCTAGCTCTTTGTACCCAGATAATAACACCCACAATGATCAAGGCCATTGGAGGCAACACCATCATGTTATTGTTGGCGTAACCTAAAGCGAACAATCCAGTTCCTAAAGGAGAATCTTCAGTTGGAATTGGACTTCCCAAAACTGGATATCCAAACAAAGAACCTGATCCAAACAATTCTCTAAAGAAAGCCACCAAGACCAATAAACCTGCATATCCCAATCCGTTTCCTAATCCGTCCATTACAGAAGGCCAAGGTTTGTTTGCCATTGCAAACGCTTCCAAACGTCCCATGATGATACAGTTTGTAATGATCAATCCAACGAATACCGATAATTTAGCTGATAAGTCTGGAAGGAATGCTGCTAACACTTGGTCAACAATAATTACCAATGCTGCAACAACAACCAATTGAACGATAATTCTGATTTTAGAAGGAATCATGTTTCTCAACATTGAAATAACCAAGTTACCCATAATGGTAACGAAGATTACTGACAATCCCATTACGACACCTTGCATTACTTGAACAGTAATGGCCAAGGCAGAACAAATTCCTAATACTTGAATTGTTACAGGGTTATTATCCGTCAACGGATCTGTAATTAGCTTTCTATTCTTCTTAGAGAATAATGGCTCGCTAGGAGCTTTTGTTTTAACTACCTCACTCATTTCGCTGAATTTTTAAGGTTTTGAAAATAAGCTGCGTAAACGACTAAACATCTGTTTGCCATTTCTTCAACTCCTTTCGATGTAATTGTACCACCTGTGATACCATCTACTTTTTTCTCTGCTGCATTACCAGAACCATCTTTTACGATTTCGAACTTAGTAAATTCACCTGATTCGTTTGAAACTTTCTCACCAATCCAACGATTCACGAAGAATTTTTGAGTAATCTCAGCTCCCAAACCTGGAGTTTCACCTTTGTGACCAAAAGAAGCACCTTCAATTGTGTTCATATCTTCACTCAAGCAAATATTTCCCCAAATTGGTCCCCAAAGACCTTTTCCAACTACTGGGATAACATATAGTTTCTTTCCGTTTTGTGTTGCTATGAACAACGGATAGTTTTTGTGCTCACCAGCACGTTTTTTATCCTTGTATTCTTGTTGAATATCTACATCAAAAGCAGATCCCGGAACGATGTTACCTTTCACATCATATACTCCGTCGATTACTTCTCCTTTGTAGTTCAAAACAACTGCTTCTTCTAAATTCACAAATTCTTGGAATTTATCTTTCACATTTTTACGGCTAATTCCTGCATTATCTAAATCAATAAAAGCAGAAAGAATCTCCAATTGTTTTTTCTGAATGTTATTTGCTTCTCTCATTGGCTTCAAACCAATTGCCAACAATGATAAAATAGTTCCAACGACAACTACCATTGCAATAGCAAATCCAAACGTGTATCCGTTACTTTCTTTATTCACCGCCATGATTATGCTGTTTTAAGTCTTTTTAATCTACGTTTAATATTCCCTTGAATCACATAGTGATCAATGATAGGAGCCATGATATTCATGAACAAGATTGCCAACATTACTCCTTCAGGATAAGCTGGATTCAATACACGAATTAAAATTGCCATGATACCACCTAACAAACCATAAATGATTTTTCCTTGAGCAGTTTGTGCTGCTGTAACAGGGTCTGTTGCCATAAACACAGCACCAAAAGCAAATCCACCAATGACTAAATGATAATGTGCTGGCAAATCAAAGAATGCGTTTCCAGAAATACCGTTTAAGATCAATCCCATAATCAAACCACCAGCGAAGAACGACGCAATGATTCTTAAGGAACCAACTCCTGAAATGATTAAAATAGCCGCACCAATTAAACACATCAATGTTGAAGTCTCACCAATTGAACCAGGAATCATTCCGAAGAAAGAATCAGCCAATGAATAATGATTCGTATAAGCATCTAAATTTTCAAAAACTGGTTTATCAGAAACAAATGTCGCTAAATCACCCAAAGCTGTTGAACCAGTAAATCCGTCAACGTTCGCTTCTTGACCAGCCATCCAAACTTTGTCTCCCGACATTGAAGTAGGGTAAGCAAAGAATAAGAACGCTCTTGCTGTCAAGGCAACGTTTACGATGTTCATTCCTGTTCCACCGAATACTTCTTTTCCGATAATTACAGCAAACGCAGTTGCAACACCAATCATCCACAATGGACAATCAGCAGGCATAACCAAAGGAATAAGCATACCAGACACCAAGAATCCTTCATGCAACGAGTGTCCACGCATAATTCCAAAAATGAACTCAATTGTTAAACCAACACCGTAAGAAACGACAATCATAGGTAAAACAACGATTAACCCAGCAATGAATTTCGCTCCACCATCAGACCAAAAGTCCAACCCACGGTTTCCTGATTCAGCTACCATTTCCCAATGTCCTGTATTGTAAATACCAAATAATAAACAAGGTATCATCGCAATAATTACAGTAATCATTGTACGTTTCAAATCCACACCATCTCGAATGTGAGATCCTTTCTTCGTAACAATCGCCGGAGTAAAGGCCAAGGTTGCGAACGACTCAAACACTGGATGCCACTTTTCAAGTTTACCACCTTTGGCAAACTTTGGCTCCATTTTGTGTACTATATTTTCTAAAAATTTCACTTTTTCTAGCTTTTAATTAACTCAAATCGCATTACATGCATTCTTCAGCAATAATGTCTAATCCTCTTCTTATTTCGTCTTGGATATTCACTTTCGTTGTACAAACGTATTCGCACAAAGCAAAATCTTCAGGAGCTACTTCGTAGATTCCTAAATTCTCCATTCCATCAATATCATTTGTAATTGCTGCTTTCACTAACTGCATAGGTAAAATATCGAAAGGAAAAACTCTTTCCAATTCACCAGTCATAACAAAAGCACGCTCTTCACCATTGGTATTGGTGTCCATTCGGTATCTCTTTTTACCACCCAACCATGTCGACAACATCAATCGGTTGTTAGAGAACTTATCCAATCCTGGTCCCATCCAACCTTTCGTCAAAACAAATTTCAATTCATTTCCTTCAGGCAACAAAGTCAATTGATTGTGGTAAAAACCAAGATGCCCATCAGCTTCAATTTTATCACCAGTTAAGGCATTTCCTGAAACGACACGTACATCACCATCTTGCTTAACATTGTCTTTCAAGATAGATGCAACATTGGCACCGATGACTGTTTTGAAATATTTAGGATGAATCGATTCTGAACCAGTCAATGCGACAATTTTATGTGCATCAAATTTTCCTGTATTGAAGAATCGACCAATAATTGCTACGTCTTGTGCATTCACCGACCAAACAAACTCACCTTTGTTCACTGGATCAATGTGGTGGATTTGAGGTCCAACATTTCCAGCAGGGTGCTTTCCAACGATTGTATTGATTTGAACATTCGTTGCTTTAGCAAAAATCTCATCAACACCAGCTTTACCGTTCACGTTTAAGTGAACTTTTCCAGTTGTCAATTTCGCCAAAGCATTTAAACCAGCTTGAAAATCTGCTCCATGTCCGTGCAACATAAAATCCAAATCAGCTGCTAATGGTGCGCTATCAAAAGCGGACACAAAAATTGATTTTGGTGTTTGTGCAGGATCAGCCACAACATCTAAAGGGCGTTGTTTTACGAAAGCAAAAAGTCCATTCGCCAACATCGTCTCTTTGATTTCATCACCTGATAATTCGGCAACGTTTTTAGGACCATGTTCAACGAATACTTGATTTCCATCAGTTGTTATTACAACTTCAAGAATTCTTCTTTTGTCTCCACGAACAACATCTTTAATTGTTCCACTTACTGGTGATACAAATTTCACTTGCTCATTATATTTATCGCAAAATACAACTGAACCAGCATTTACATGATCACCTACTTTAACTACCATTTTCGGCGTTAAACGATGGAAGTCAGAAGGTTTCAAGGACACAGTTGCAGGCATTGGAAGTTCAACAAGAACTTTTTCCGCTTCTCCTACTAATCTGATATCCAATCCCTTTCTAAGCTTTATGGTCTTCGACATGTTTAAAAGCATTTAAAAATAACTTGGCAAAAATATAAAATTAGTTTCCGAATGGCTTCAGATTAGAGCATGAACATTTCCATAAATTGCAATTTAGAACAATTCTAAATAAAAACAGAAATTGAAACTTCAAGCCAAAAAAATTTTAATTTTTCATAAAATCTCTCAATTTGCCATAATAAATTCCTTATTTTAGGGAAATCAAATGAACGGAATGCAAACAGCAATAACTGAAGGAGTGGAAATTAAGGTTGAAACTCAATTTCGCCCAGATTTGTCCAACATTGAGCTTGGAAGTTTTTTCTATAATTATCACGTAACAGTTGAGAATCACAATGCCTATTCAGTTCAATTAATGCATCGTGATTGGTATATTTTTGATTCGTTGGATGAAGCAAATTTAGTTAGCGGACCAGGAGTTATTGGGGAACAACCAACTTTGCGGCCAACCGAAAAATTTCATTATACTAGTGGATGCGAACTGACAAGTGAAGCAGGATTTATGAAGGGATTTTACACTTTTCAAAACTTGGTCAACGGCTTGCAGTTTCAAGTTGAAATACCGGTTTTTAATTTGATTTTTCCTCCAAAGTTAAACTAATTTTTTTCTGAACGCGAGGAGTAAAAAAACGAAAAATATAATAACTGCTCCAATATAAAACGGCGTTTTAGATCTTGGCTTCTCTTCACTTTCTTTGCGTAAACTTTCATTCAGTTCTTTCTCTAGTTTTACGTCCACGGCATTTTTCTCTACTAACTTTTTTGAATATAAAGCTTTCACTCGATCATATTCCTTTTCAAGATCTGCAACTGGTTCGTTTTGCGCATTCTTGACTTCAATAATTGCAACGAGCATTTCCAATTGACTGGAAAATTTATCAAATTCAACGGCAATCTTAAGTCCCTCTTGATAGTTTTCCTCCGCTTTTTCGAGGTCTCCAAGCTCAAAGTACATTCCACCAAGATTCAAATAGGCATCACATATAAAAGATACATTTTTCACTTCAAGTCTTAATTGCAAAGCATTTTCAAAGTAGGATAAACATTCTTGTGTATCACCCAAATAAAATTTTGAGATTCCAATGTTCGTCAATGCATGCGCTCTTAACGCTTTCGAACCAGATTTAAGTGCAAAATTCTCATTGATTTCAAAATATGAAACAGCCTTGTCATATTCTTTTTGTGCCAAAGCAATTTTTCCAAGTACAGCATATGCATTGGCTACAGATTGATATTTCCCCAATGACAAAACCCAATCTCGATAATTTAAAGCATTCTCATTTGCTAACTCAAAGTTACTTTTTTCCAAATATGCCTGAGCAAGATTGATTAGACCTACATTTTTAAAGTCTGGATCTGGCGATAGAGCTCCGTATTTAAGTGATTGTTTGTACCATTTGATTGCTTCATCTGGCTTTTTACTATAATGATAACCTATTCCAATTTCGACACAAATTTCAGTTACATTTGTGTAATCTTGGACTTCTAAAAAGTAATTCTTCGCGGTTCGCAACAACTCCAACCCTTTCAGTTCATTTGCGGTACGAATAAGATAACCACCCAGCTGTTTTTTAGCATAATGAATTCCTTCTTTACTGAAATTGGCATTGGAATAACTCAATAAATCGTAACCTAGTATTCTCAGGGAATCAAGATTTCCTTCTAGGTATTCAGCCGATAATTTTTCTGAAATTGCTATTTTTTCACTTAAAGTTTCAGCATTCTTGTAGTCCTCAAAATTTTGAGTAAAAGCAGGAACACATTGAAACGCAAGCACCACAAGCAAAAGCAAGCTTTTTAAACTCCACAAACAATTCCGCGTATTATTCATTCTTTCCATTTCAATTGCATTGATACTCTACATTCGTTACTTTTGTTCAAAATAAAAATTATGTCAAACGCTCTTTTTAAGGTGCCTGTTGCTGTTAACGAACCTGTTCGTCCATACATTCCAGGAACACCTGAACATGAAAAATTAATATCCAAATATAAGGAAATGTTCAATCAATCTCCTATTGATGTGCCGATGCATATTGGTGGGAAGGAAATTAGAACTTCTGATAAACGTCCTATGTCACCACCACACGACCACCAGAAAGTGTTGGGACATTTCAATTATGGTGATGCGAGCCATGTAAACCAAGCAATTGATGCAGCGTTGGCAGCACGAGAAAGTTGGGCGAATTTACCTTGGGAACAACGTGCATCTGTATTTTTAAAAGCCGCTGATTTATTGGCAGGTCCTTTTAGAGATAAAGTAAACGCTTCTACCATGTTAGCTCAATCTAAAAACGTGATGCAAGCAGAAATTGATGCTGCATGTGAATTGATTGATTTTTTCAAGTTCAACGTGCAGTATATGACACAAGTGTACAAAGAACAACCAGAATCTTTGCCAGGAATGTGGAATAGATTGGAATACAGGGCTTTGGAAGGATTTGTTTTTGCAATCACACCATTTAACTTTACATCCATTTGTGCCAATTTATGCGCCGCTCCGGCCATGATGGGAAATGTTGTTGTTTGGAAGCCAGCTGAATCGCAAATGTATTCTGCTCAAGTGTTGATGGAATTATTCAAAGCTGCCGGTGTTCCTGATGGAGTTATCAACTTAATTTCTGTTGACGGTCCAACTGCAGGTGACGTAGTATTTAAACACAGAGAATTTGCAGGACTTCATTTCACTGGTTCGACAAGTGTTTTTAGACATTTATGGAAAGAAATGGGACAAAACATTGAGAAATACAGAAGCTATCCAAGAATTGTTGGTGAAACAGGTGGAAAGGACTTTGTTATGGTTCATAAATCAGCTGATCCGATTGAAGTGGCAACTGCAATGGCACGTGGAGCATTTGAATTCCAAGGTCAAAAGTGTTCTGCTGCTTCCAGAGCGTATGTCCCTACAAATTTGTGGGATGCTACAAAATCAGAATTGGTGAACCAAGTTTCGTCTATGAAAATGGGTACTCCTGAAGACACATCGAACTTCATCAATGCTGTCATTGACGAGCGTTCTTTTGATAAAATTGCAGGATACATTGATTTCATTAAAACACAGGAAGATGCTGAAATCATCGTTGGAGGTAATTACGATAAAACTGTTGGATACTTTATTGAGCCAACAGTTGTCGTTACAACAAATCCAAAATTTAGAACATTATGTGAAGAGATCTTTGGACCTGTTTTGACTATTTACGTGTACGATGAAGATAAATTCGAAGAAACATTGACGTTGTTGGACGAAACTTCTGATTACGCGTTGACTGGTTCAATTATGTCGAATTGCAGATATGCCATTCAAACAGCCACTGAGAAATTAAGAAACTCAGCAGGTAACTTCTACATCAATGACAAGCCTACGGGAGCTGTTGTTGGTCAGCAACCATTTGGTGGAGCAAGAGGTTCAGGGACGAATGACAAAGCTGGTGCTGCAATGAACTTATTGCGTTGGACATCCGCACGAACAATCAAAGAAACGTTTGTTCCAGCGACGGATTATAGATATCCGTTTTTGGGATAACAAGGATTCAAGGATTCAAAGATTCAAGGATTCAATGATTCAAAGATTCAAAGATTCAAAAAATAATTCAAAGATTGGTTTTGGTAAAACGAGACCAATCTTTTTTTTGCTATTATTTCAAACTAGCAAGAAAAGAATTCAAGAAAATTCAAATAAAGTTGTTTTGGATAATTGACCTTGCCAGAGGTTTAGGTCATTCAGCTAAGCGCTACACTTAAAGTAAATCACTTCAAACACTTAAAATAATCGAAAGGTTCTAGGCAATCTTTGCATTGGTAATGTGCTTTGCACGCCGTACTGCCAAATTGAGACACCATTTTAGTGTTTTTTGAATCGCAAATCGGACATTGAATCACAGGTGGCTCTGCGAAAAGCACACTTTTATCAACTTCATCAGCTGGAGGAGCTATTCCGTATTCCTTTAAATTTTTTCGTCCTTTTTCTGAAATCCAATCGGTTGTCCAAGCTGGAGCCAATACTAATTCAATGGTAACGTTTTCATGTCCATGCTCTTTTAAAAGCGATAGAATGTCTTCTTCAATCACTTTCATGGCTGGACAACCAGAATAGGTTGGAGTAATAATAATGTGAATGGAATTATTTTCGATCGAAACAGATCGAACGACTCCTAGATCAACAACAGTAAGAACAGGAACTTCTGGATCAAAAACCCCTTCTAATAAGTTCCATATTTCTTGTTCTGTTACCATTTCATTCCTGGATATGCACGCTGCATGTACTGCATTTCTGCAAGAAGAAAGCCTAAATGTTCTGAATGCAATCCTTTTCTTCCACCAATTTGCTCCCATCCATTGGCCGGAATGGTTAATGTTGCTCGTTCTAACACTTCATTGACTGTAGCTGTCCATTCAGCCTTCACTCGATCAAGATTAGGAAGTATTCCAGCCTCTTTCAACGCAACTTCCACTTCATCTTCGTAAAATAATTCAGCCGTATATCTCCACAATGCATCCAATGATTCTTGAACACGCATGTGAGACTCTTCTGTTCCATCACCTAAACGAATTACCCATTCTGATGAATGCTTTAAATGGTATTTCGTCTCTTTCAATGATTTCTCAGCAATGGCCGCCAATTGTTCATCAGAACTCGATTGCAATAATTCAAACAATGGTTTTCTATACGCATCAAATAAGAATTGACGCATGAATGTCATACCAAAATCTCCATTTGGTTGCTCTACCAACAATAAATTCTTGTAGTCTTTATCAAAACGTAAAAAGGCAATATCATCCTCGTCACGACCTTTGTCTTCCACTTTTGCAGCGTATTGAAAAATAGATGTCGCTTGACCAATTAAATCCAAGGAAATATTTGTCATCGCTATATCTTCTTCTAATATTGGACCGTGACCACACCATTCAGACATGCGGTGCCCTAATATCAAGCTATCATCTCCTAAACGGAGTAAAAAATTCACTAAATGCTCGTTCATCTTACTCAATTACATGTGAGAAATTCCATCAGGAACATCATAAAATGTTGGATGTCTGTACACTTTAGAATCTGCTGGTTCATACAAAGATTCTGCTTCATTCGGATCTGAAGCGAAGACATTCTTCGATTCTATTACCCAAATACTTATTCCTTCTGAACGACGTGTATACACATCACGCGCATTTTCTACTGCCATTTCCGCATCAGCAGCTCTCAAACTACCAACATGTTTGTGACTCAATCCTTGTTTGCTTCTGATAAACACCTCCCAAAGAGGCCAATTGTTTTTAGACATTTTATTCTAGGTTTTAGACGATAGATGTTAGATTATAGACTGATTTGTTCGACCAATCTAATCTTCACATGCTCGCATCCTCAAATTTTCAACTATTATTTAGCTCGCTTTTTTCTTTAAGGCTTGCTTTTCTGCATATGCCACAGCAGCTTCTCTTACCCAAGCACCATTTTCTTTTGCCTTTCTTCGAGTGTCAACGCGATCTTTGTTGCAAGGTCCGTTTCCTTTGACCACTTGCCAAAACTCATCCCAGTTGATTTCACCAAAATCATAGTGTCCGCGTTCTTCGTTCCATTTTAAATCTGGATCTGGAATCGTTAAACCAATCATTTCCGCTTGAGGAACAGTAATGTCAACCATTTGCTGACGCAATTCATCATTTGTAAAACGTTTGATTTTCCAACGCATTGATTGCGCAGTATGTTTCGATTCAGCATCATTTGGTCCGAACATCATCAACGCTGGCCACCAAAAACGGTTCAAGGCATCTTGTGCCATGGCTTTTTGTTCAGGAGTTCCATTTGCCAATGTTGACATGATTTCAAATCCTTGACGTTGGTGAAATGATTCTTCTTTACACACGCGAACCATCGCTCTGGCATAAGGTCCGTATGAACAGCGACACAAAGGAACTTGGTTCATAATTGCTGCTCCATCAACCAACCAACCAACTGCACCCATATCGGCCCAAGTCAACGTTGGATAATTGAAAATTGAAGAATATTTTGCCTTTCCAGAATGCAAGTCGTCAATCGTTTCTTCACGATCTGCACCCAATGTTTCTGTGGCACTGTACAAATACAGTCCATGTCCAGCCTCATCTTGTACTTTCGCTAACAATACTGCTTTACGACGTAAATTTGGAGCACGTGTAATCCAGTTTCCTTCAGGCAACATTCCGACAATTTCTGAATGTGCATGCTGAGAAATTTGACGAATCAAGGTTTCTCTATAATCGTCAGGCATCCAATCTCTTGGCTCAATCTTGATATCGTTATCAATCTTTTCGTAAAACTGGCGCTCTAATTCTGTTATATCGATTTCTTTCATAATCTTAACTAATGTTACAAATTTACAAAAATGAAATGGAAAATAGACACTGCGTTATTCGAAGTTTCAAAGATTTCATCGCTTCGCTATTCAAAAATTGAGTTTGTTATACTATCGAATTTTTGAATCCTTGATTCCTAGAATTTTTGAATCCACTTCTCGCGCTTGAATTTCGGATTTTCTTGTGTATCTTCGTGCGCAAAAAGTAGCTTACATGACTCCAAAATTTCATTCACTTAAGGTGGCTGATGTGCGACAAGAAACGGAAGATACAGTTTCTATTGCGTTCGAAGTTCCAACAGATCTTGTCGAAGATTATCGTTACATGCCTGGTCAATATTTAACATTGAGAAAAGATTTCAATGGCGAAGATACACGTCGTTCTTATTCATTGTGTTCGGCTCCTTACGAAAATAGTTGGAGAGTAGCAGTGAAACAAGTGAAAGATGGTTTGTTCTCTGGATTTGCCAACAATGAATTGAAAATTGGTGATTCGATTGATGTAATGACACCAACAGGACATTTTTGTTTGACAACGAATGCAGAAAATTCAAATTCTTATGTCTTTTTTGCTGCTGGTTCTGGTGTCACTCCTGTCATGGCCATGATGAAAACTATATTGAATGATGAGCCTAGAAGCGATATCACATTTTTCTATGGAAACAAAGGATTTGCAAGCATCATTTTCAGAGAAGAAATTGAAGCTTTAAAAAATGAATACCTTGATAGAATTCGAGTTATTCATATTTTATCTCGAGAAAGCTTAGGCAATAAAATTCAAAAGGGACGAATCGATCATTCAAAATGTGATGCTTTGTATGATGCATTCTTGAAACATACGGAAGTTACAGGAGTTTATGTTTGTGGTCCAGAGCAGATGATTTTTGCTGTAAAAGAAAGCATGATGGCAAAAGGAATTGATGAAAAGTGCATTCATTACGAGCTTTTTACTACTCCAGGAAGCAAATCTGAAGTCATCGAAGTCTATGAAGGGCCTAATGTACACGCTAATGTGACTGTGATTATCGATGGCGATGAAATTGACATTGCACTGGATTCAGAAGGTGACAATATCTTAGATGCAGCTCAAAAAGCAGGTGGAGATTTGCCTTTTGCCTGCAAAGGAGGAGTTTGCTGTACATGTAAAGCACGTATTTTAGAAGGTGAAGCACGCATGACCGTCAATTATGCATTGGAACCAGATGAAGTTGAAGCAGGATACATTTTAACATGTCAAGCGCACCCAGTGAGTGAAAAACTGGTTGTATCATTTGACGATTAAGAAAAATATGGGATTATTTAAAAAATTATTTAGCAAAGATGACTCAAAGAGTGCATCAAAAGCTCCAAAAGGGTATTTAACCTTAACGATTGCCAAGCTGACAAAGTTATCTTCGGATACTGTTGAAGTGCAATTAACTATACCGTCAGAATTGCAAAGCAAATTTGTTTATTCGCCTGGTCAATACTTAAATTTTGCTATCACTGTGGATGGAAAAGAGGAACGTCGCTCCTACTCTATTTGCAGTGGTCAAAATGAACCATTGGCTGTTGCAGTAAAAGCAATTGAATCAGGTAAAGTTTCAAATTGGTTTAACTCGAATGCTGTGGAAGGACAAGAAATTTTCGTTGCACCACCAAATGGACATTTCACAATCAGTAATGAAAAAACAGTTGTTGCTATTGCTGCGGGAAGTGGAATTACACCAATCATGAGTATCGCAAAAAGCATTGAAAACAATCAAGATACTTCATTGCGCTTATTTTTTGGTAACAAAACGGTTGAAAGCACAATTTACAAAGCTGATTTAGATGCGTTGAAGAAGACAAATGTGACGTATTTCTTATCTCAAGAAAGCAAAGAAGGGTTTGAATCTGGTCGAATCACGAAAGAAAGTTTTACTGCTCAAATCAAAGCAAACTTGGATCTTTTAAAAGCAGATGGATTTTTCATTTGTGGACCAGAAGACATGATTTTCGACATCAAAGACGCCTTAAAATTATTTGGAGTTGCGGATGAAAAAATCCACTTTGAATTGTTTACAACACCAACCCATCACGCAGAAGAATCGCATACAAAAACATCTGATTTCTCAGGGAAAAGTAAAGTGAAAGTCATCATTGATGATGAAGCCTATGAATTTGAATTGGATGCAAAAGGAAAAACAATTCTTGAAAGAGCTGATGCTGAAGGTGCAGATGCTCCTTATTCTTGTCGCGGTGGAGTTTGTTCAACATGCAAAGCCAAAGTCATCAAAGGAAAAGCTGTCATGGATTTAAATTATTCATTGACAGATAGCGAAATTGAAGAAGGTTATGTATTAACATGCCAAGCGCATCCTGCGAGTGAAGAATTAATTATTTCTTACGATGAGTAAAACAATTGTTGTTGTTGGTGCTTCAAGAGGAATTGGAAAGGCAATTGTCGACCAATTTGCTCAAACATCGGAATATCGCATTATTGCGATGGCAAGAAATAAAGAGAAGTTATTTGCCAATTTCCAGCAATTTTCAAATGTAACTTGCATTGAAATCGACTTGAATTCAACAGATTTGATTCAAAACGTAATATCGGCATATTCCGATATTCAAAAAATTGACATTCTCATTAACAATGCTGGATACTTGGTAAACAAACCATTTACTGAAATTACAGCAGAAGATTTCACTCAATCGTATCAAATCAACGTTATTGGTGTGATGCAAACGGTTCAGACCTTGTTACCAAAAATGGAAAATGGTGGACACATAGTGAATATTAGTTCCATTGGCGGATTCCAAGGAAGTGTAAAGTTTCCTGGACTTACAGCCTATTCAACTTCAAAAGCGGCCTTGTGTAGTTTCACCGAATTATTTGCAGAGGAACACAAGGATGGAAATGTTAAAATGAATTGTTTGTGTTTAGGAGCAGTTCAAACTGAAATGTTAAACGAAGCCTTTCCAGGATATGAAGTAGATATGTCACCTGAAAAAATGGCGAAATTCATTGTTGATTTTTCCTTACATGCTGACCAATGGATGAATGGGAAAATTATTCCTGTATCGCTTTCTACTCCGTAGAAGGATATTTGATGTTAGACAATAGATGTTTGATGTCCATCATCCAAAATCTATTATCCAATATCAAATAAGTGTTACTTTTTCAATCTTAGTCATTACCCTTCTAAAACCTGTCAATTGTTTCGAAGAAAAAATACAGTCAATCTCACCGAATCGGAAGTGATCCAGTTAGCCAAAAAGCAGCAGGACTATTTTGGTTTGTTGTATGACAAGTACTTCGAATTAATTTTCAGATTTGTTTTCAAACGTTTGGGTGGCAATGAAGATCTTGCTGGTGATATTACTCAACATACCTTCATGAAAGCCATGGCAAATATTGAAAAATATGAAGACCGCGGTTTTCCGTTTTCTAGTTGGTTGTATCGCATCGCACAAAATGAGGTGATGATGCATTTCCGGGAACAGAAAAAACATGTCACAGTTGAAATTGAAGAAAGATCAGTGTTGGATTTGATGGAAGAAGCGAATATTTCCACTTCCATGAGTCAAGATGAGCAAGAGCAATTAATGGCAATTCTCAATGATATGGAGCAAGAACACTTGGATTTAATCGAGTTGCGTTTTTTCCAAGCATTGAGTTTCAAAGAAATTGCCGACATTTATAGTATCACAGAAGCGAATGCCAAGATGAAAATCTATCGCATATTAGAGAAGTTGAATAAAAAGTGGGGCGAAAGCAAAAAAGATAAATGAGAAAATTTGTCGTAAATAGAACCAATAAAAAAATCGAACCGTCGAAGGAACAAATCAATCGACACAAAGATTTTGCGCGCCTACATCACGATTATGAACGCTTAACAAAACGTGGAAAAAAACCATTGTACCATGATCGCAAATTATGGATGCTCCTATTCATCATTGGACTCGTTTTATTTTTAATCTTTTTCGAAGGACTTTAACCATTCAGACTAATTCAACTTGTGTTTGACGTAATGCAACTAATCACACTGTTTGAATATTGGACATTCAACAACTTTCAAATTTCATTTACACGATTCAGCAAATAATTCAAGCTTTTTTGTAACTTCAAGCTTCTATTGGTTGCAAATGAAGAAATTGGCATTGCTTTTCTTGACTATAACTCTATGTTCTCCACTTGTGGCGCAAGATATCCATTGGTCGCAATTCAATGCCAATCCAATCTTTCAAAATCCAGGAAATACTGGTCATTTCAATGGTGACGTTCGTTTTGTAGGGAATTTTCGAGATCAATGGAGAGCCGTTTCCGTTCCGTTTCAAACACTTTCTGTATCGGTAGATGGAAAACCTTACAATTTTCGAAATTTGGGAATCGGTGGTTTGTTTTTTCATGATATAAGTGGAGATGGTACGTTTCGAACTGTTGAGCTACAAGCAAACATTTCTTATCTCTTGAAGTTGAGTTCGGATTCAAGTCACATTGTGCGACCAGGATTGAATCTAGGAATGAATCATCGACAAGTCAATTTTGATGCTTTGAGTTTTGGAAATCAATACAATGGTCAAATGTATGATCCATCTTTGGCAACGAATGAAAGTAATTCTAGCGACAGAAAAACAAACTTTAGCTTTGGTGTTGGAGCAATCTACGAATTCAACATTGACAAACGTAAGCAGTTCACAGCTGGATTGAGTTCTTTCAACTTAAACAAACCAGACCAAGGGTTCTATTTAACGAAAATTGAGCGTGACATTCGAACAAATATGTTTGCACGTGCAAGCTATCCATTGGGCTTCGATTGGGATTTGATTCCTAGTTTACAATTTTCAATCCAAGGCAAATACCGTGAATTTGTGGCAGGATCTTCAGTAAAATATACCTTGATCAATAAGTTGGGACAATACAGAGCAGTTTATGCTGGATTGTGGTATCGAAACAAAGATTCTGGATTCATTTCAGTTGGAATGGATTATCAAAGTTGGTTCGTTGGATTGAGCTATGACATCAACTTTTCATCTTTGGTGAAAGCCAGTAGAACACGAGGTGGAATGGAGTTCGCTGTGCGTTACATCCTACATCGTTTTAAACCTAAAAAAGTCGTACACCGAATATGTCCAGATTATATCTAATTGTTTTCTTTCTATGCTCTTTTCAGTTATTTGGGCAGGACATGCTTGGCAAGTACTTGAAATTTGCTGATGAACAATACAATAAAGGCGACTATTATTATGCCTTAGAGTATTACGATAAAGTGCTGCAAATCGATTCCAATTCTGTGGATGTATTGTGGAAATATGCAGAAACATTAAGAGCTTACAAAGATTATCGACGTGCTGAGTTTTACTACAAAAAAGTGTACGATAAGGAGCTTGGTGCTTTCTATCCGAGTAGTTTATTGCAATTAGGGTTGATGCAAAAGCAAAACGGAAAGTATGATTTGGCAGTTGAGACATTCAAAAAGGCGAAGAAAAAATACTACAAAGACAAAAAAGGCTATTTGTACCAAAAGTCCAAACGTGAACTAGAATCGTGCTTGTGGGCAAAGTCTGCAATTCGTGATACGACAGAATTAGACTTTCGAAGATTACCAGAAACTGTCAACACGAAAAATTCAGAATTTGGTCACAGCATTTACAACAATCAACTGTATTTTTCTTCCCTTCGAGCAGATTCAATCAGTGAACAAGAAGAAGTTTATTCTCCGAATTATTCTACCCATCTGTATCGATCTGACATGGAAAATGGACAATACAAAGCTTCTACTCCAATTGAAGATTTGTTTTTTGAACGCATTAATTCAGGAAATGGAAGTTTTTCGTTGGATGGAAGTCGCTTCTATTTCAGTCAATGCCAAAACGACGATTACAACTATCGCTGTAAAATAATGGTTGCAAATTACATCAATGGAAAATGGAGTTTTATCGATTCTTTAGGTGAAATCATCAATGAACCTGGTGCAAATACAACAATGCCACACATTGCAAATGTCAATGGAGAAGAAACACTGTTTTTCTGTTCTGATCGCGAAGGAAGCGAAGGTGGCTTGGACATTTGGTTTAGCACCATAAAAAATGGCAATCAATATGGGAAAGTTCGACCAATTAAAACTTTAAATTCACTGGACAATGAGTTAAGTCCATGGTTTGATCCAACTGAAAACAAACTCTATTTTTCCTCATCTTGGCACGATGGATTTGGAGGATACGATATTTTTTATTCGCCTTTGACAAGTAATTATGGTGATCCAGTAAATGTTGGAATTCCATTCAATAGTCCGGCAAACGACATATACTACTTCAAGCAAGGAGACACCAGTTATGTTACTAGTAATCGCATTGGAGTGCTCTACAGCAAAAACCCAACTTGCTGTAGCGATATTTTCGCATTGAATCCTCCAATTATTTTCACTCCTCCAACACCAAAGGAAACCTTGGAAGATTTGAACAAACGATTGCCTGTTACACTGTACTTTCACAATGATGTTCCAGACCCAAGGTCAACGGATACTGTGACAAAATTGAATTACATTGCCACTTACGATGCATACACCAATATGCTGGAAACTTATAAAAAGGAATACTCCAATGGATTAAAAGGTGAAAAAGCGGAAGAAGCCAAAGAAGATATCGAGAGTTTTTTCATTGAATACGTTGATCAAGGAGTAAAAGATTTAGCTCTCTTTCGCGATTTATTGTTGGAAGAACTGCAAAAAGGAACACGTGTGAAAATTACGATTCAAGGTTTCGCATCGCCCTTGGCAAAAACAGATTACAATGTCAATTTAACAAAACGCAGAATTTCATCGCTAATCAATTATTTGCGTGCTTACGACAATGGTGTGTTTGTTCCATATTTAAACAATACCGCAGAAAACAAAGGATTGGTGCTGTTTGAACAAGTACCATTTGGGGAATACAGTGCGAATCAATTAACGAGTGACAATCCAAATGATGTTCAAAACTCAGTTTATTCAAGAAATGCGGCCATTGAACGAAAAATTGAAATTCAAAGCGTCAGCTATTTAGACAAACAAGAAGAATTTCCTCTAACCATTGACAATACTGTTTTTAATGCGGGTGTTCAACAATCAGGCACAACGATTTTGAAAGAATTTAAAGTCACAAATAGTTCCAAGGAAACAGTTCAATTGAAGGACATTGAACTTTCATGTCATTGTTTAAAGGCTACTACAGATAAAAAAGAACTTCAACCAGGAGAACAAATGACCGTTGAAGTTGAATTTATGACTACTGGATATTCAGGTCATACAGTTCAATCAGTCTACCTTCCGATAAATGGTTCAGATGAAAAGTTGCGTTTGATCATTACAACTGAATTGAAATAAACATGATTGTTCAAGAGATTATTCTAAATTTGCCGAAAATAGTTGAATGTCGAATAGCGAAAATATAGGAATTCCTGTCAAACGAGAACGTTTGTTGTTCATTGACATGGCGCGTTCTATTGCCATCTTATTGATGCTTGAAGGTCATTTCATTGAACATTCATTCAATGGATTCGACACGATGGTTGCAACTGTGAAAGCAAACGGAACATCCGGCAACCTATTTTTTGATTGGTGGTACTTCATGAAAGGATTTACAGCGCCAATGTTCTTTACTGTTACAGGAATTGTTTTTGTTTATTTATTGAGCATGAACAATGAATCTGGATTTTTCAAAAATCGTCGTGTAAGAAAAGGATTCAGACGATCATTTGAATTATTGTTTTGGGGATTTGCCCTTCAATTCAACTTTAGTCATTTCAAAGATTATTTCACTGGGAAATTTGGTGATTGGATATATGCTTTCCACGTTCTTCAATGTATTGGTGTTGGGATAACATTGTTATTGTTGATTTACGGATTATGGAAATGGTTGAAATTTGGTCCACTTTACATTTACTATTTCATTTTTGCAACCACCATTTTTGCATTTTATCCATTTTTCAAAGGGCTTCCAGATGGTGTTTATTATCCGCAAAACATGCCATTGATCATTCAAAACATATTCAAAGGTCCACACAGTGTATTTCCTATAATACCGTGGCTGGCATTCTCTATTTATGGAGGAATGATTGGCGCTATGCTTTTCACCTTCCAAAAAAACGTTCGAAAGTTCTGGTTTCCATTAACATTTTTAGCCATTGGAATCATTCTTAATATCTTCGGATATGTAATGTTTAAAAGTGTTGATCACATCATGGATCAATTGAACATTCACAACGATCTTGGTTTTGTGAACAATGCATGGTTGTACGGTCGCCTTGGACAAGTATTGATTGCTTTGGCAATTTTAATGTATGTTGAGAAATTCTTTAAAATCAAAGATTCCTTGTTCTTGCAAATTGGACAGAACACCTTGCCGATTTACGTGTTACATGTGATGTTATTGTACAACGGAATGCTTGGCATTGGTTTAAGTGAAGTGTTAAAAGATGCTTTATCTGGTTGGCAAGCAATTCTTGGTGCAGTAGGGTTCATTACACTATTCGTGCTGTTTATCTATTTCTTTGAGCCAATTATTGGTGCATGGACAAAAGTTAAGGCTGTTTTCTGGCAGAATGTTGGAAAGGTTTTTAACCGAGGGAAAGAGAAGGAGATTTGATAATCTGTAGATTCTAGATTCTCCATTTCAAATTGCTGATTAGCTTCAAGAGTTGATCAGTTATCAATTGCTAACGTATTTCTAAACGCAGACTTCATCAATCTAGATTAAAAGACTGTATGGAGCATAAAGAACTGAAGTTAGCTTCGTAAAGCTATTCCAAAATTAAGATTCCGTAATTCGTAATTATCAGATTCTCTTCTTTACAGCAGTCTTTGTTTTTGGTTGTACTACTGGAGCAGGTGCTGGAGCAACTAATGGTTTAAAAATGATGTCCTTTTTAAAAGTTCTCACTCCACATGTGTCTGTTACTTTCAATTTAATGGTATACTGTCCAGGCTTCTTATAAACGTATTTTAAGATCGGTTCATTTGTTTTTGTACCATCACCTAAGTTCCATTGAATTTCTGTTGCCTGAGGGTAGTTAGCGTATAAATTAGCGATGAACTCTCCTGATTCAGAACGAGCATATTGAACATCCCAAATATTGCTGTCGAGTTTCAACTCCTTCAATCGAGGCAATACATAATCTGCTGCTGCACGTTGAATGATTTTAGCATTTGTTGCATCGATTGTTTTTGTATACACACCCTCTGGTGATTCTCTAAAAATTGCAGTGTAGAATGTACAAGCCGATAAGTAAGAACCATTCTTCGAAGGATGAGCTAAATCAGCATCGTATAAATTAATTTCAGGGTGCTCTTCGCGTACTTTTTTCCATACCTTTCCCACTGGAGAAATTGGGACATTGAAATAGTCGGAAATGTACTGGTAACCTTTCGCAATGGTATCAGACATCTTCAAATAGCTATCGACAGCTTCATTTTGATCGTATCCATTTTTGTATCCCCAAGTCATGTAAAACAAGAAATTAGTACATGGATTATTGTAACGTATGGTATCTATGATGCCTTGAATGTAAGGAATCGACAATGAATCCAGAGTATCTTTTGGATGAGTAAACTCACGCGAAAATCCTTGAAGGATGACATAATCCCATTTACGGCTTTTAATCGCTTCATACATGTCTTCACGTTCTGAATGCTGTTTGAAAGAAAATCCACTGTGCGTGCTCATTTCCACGTTCACTGCTTTTCCTTTTGCCTTAGCAATCTTATCAAAGATGAAAGGCATGGAATTCATGTGCGTATAACTATTACCAATAAATAATATATTGAGCGCTCCAGGTTGAACATCGGTTGTTTGTGCAAAGACAGAACTTCCACAAAAAAAGGAAACAATTAGATTAAACAATCTCTTCATCACAACGTTTCTAATATTCTTCATAATTCACACAGTATCAAACGCAACATACAAATAGTACACCAAAAGTACTACACTTTTGATATAGATTGTGCAATCTGTGCTAATTCTTCTGATGAAAGCGTCAATTTTTCGTTGGCGAAGTTCATGTCATTCATCGCATTGATTGGAATCAAGTGGATGTGAGCATGAGGTACTTCCAATCCAATCACAGCAACTCCAATGCGTTTACAAGGAATCACTTTTTTGATTTTATTGGCTACTTTTTTAGCAAAGACCATCATTTCTGCCAACACGTCATCTTCGATATCAAAAATAAAGTCTACTTCAGTTTTAGGAATAACCAAAACATGTCCCTTCTGCAAAGGCATGATGTCCAAAAAAGCTAAAAATTGATCATTTTCAGCAACAATATGTGCTGGCAACTCTCCTGAAATAATCTTAGAAAAGATAGATGCCATTAGCGTGAAATTTCAATGATTTCCAATTGCATTACACCAGCTGGTGTCACAATATCAGCAATTGTTCCTTGTTCTTTTCCTAACAATCCTTTCCCAATAGGAGAATCGACAGAAATTTTCTTCGCTTTTAAGTCCGCTTCATTTTCTGCCACCAAGGTATATTCCATTTCCATACCATTCGCAACGTTTTTCAATTTCACTTTGGAAAGAATAAATACCTTAGAATTATCAATATTTGATTCATCTATAATTCGCGCGTTCGCAACAACAGCTTCTAATTTAGAAATTTTCATTTCCAACAAACCTTGTGCTTCTTTTGCCGCATCGTATTCTGCATTTTCGGAAAGATCTCCTTTATCACGAGCTTCTGCAATTTGATTCGATATAGCTGGTCGCTGAACAGTCTTCATTTCATGAAGTTCATCTTTTAACTTCTGTAAACCTTCTGCAGTATAATAACTTACTTGTGACATAACATAAATATTTTAAACAAAAAACAAGAGAGCCCATTGGACTCTCTTGAGAAACAAATATATATAATTAAATAATTATTTCAAACTAATCGTAGCTCCAATTGTGTGAATAACTCCAAATTGACCTGCGAAACGAGCAGCATATTCGATACCCAATGCGCTTTTGTTTTCTCCAACTAAAGCATCAACTGAGAAACCACAAGAAGGACCAACTAAAGCATTGGCTCTATTCTCTGCAGAGAAGATGTTCTTTTCATAAACATATCCAGCTCTCAAGTTAAATCCAACTTTGTTTGCTGTCATACCATAATCCAACCCTAAACGGAATTGATCATAAGAGAATGAGTTTGCAGTAAACGCCAACGCCAAGTTCAATTTGTTCTTTTCATTAAAGATGAAATCATACGAACCTGCAATGTTCAATAATGAAGGCATTTCAAAGTTTGCAGTTCTTTCTTCCAAAGAAGCAACAAAGTTTGTTGACAAGTACGTTACTTGTTGGTTCAAACCATCACCTTTGTATTTCATTGTTGGTCCAACATTTTTCAATGAGATACCAAATTTAATTTGATCTTGCTCACCAGTTACATAACGGATACCTGCGTCAATCGCCATTCCATTAGCTCTCAAGTTTGAGATGCTTTCAGAAATAACCTTCACATTAATCCCTCCATAGATAGAAGCAGAGAACGTACGTGCATAACCAATATTGAAAATGTTTGCTCTTGGTGAAAAGAAACCAATGTTACCTTCAGGATTATTAACTGTAGTAATTGGAATATCACCATAGTTCAATGACTGAACACTCACACTGATTACATCTGATTCAGATACGCGTTGTGCAATCCCTGCACTATTCAAAGCCATACCAGCAGAAGATCCCATCCAGTTCGTATAGTTGAACTTGATTTGAGTCTTATTAGTAAATGCCAATCCAGCAATGTTTGTGAATTGAGCTTCCAATCCATTAGTTGATGCTCCACCAGCGTCTCCAATTGCGCTACTTCTAGCCCATGGATTGATTAATAAGTGAGACGCACCAGCTGTACCAACACGATCTTCATTTCCAGCATTTCCTGCGAAGCTTGAAATTAAAGCTCCACAGATTAATGCTGATTTTATATTTAAAATTGAATGTTTCATTTCAACGATTGTTTTAAGATTCATTAAATTCCTTGTAAGTCAGTTTGTCTAACTCCTAAGAATAATTTCAATACACGTTCACCAATTTCTGGAACTTCAACGTGAATCAAATATACTCCAGATGCAACTGCAATTCTTTGATGGTTGTTCAAATCCCAATCAAGAGAAGTCACAGGACTATCTTTCTTAAATGATCTTACTAATTTACCATTTGATGAATAAATCTTAATGTTACATTTTTCAGGAAGATTCGTGATTTTCACTTTCGTCTCCAATCTTGTTTGCTCGTACTCAGAGAACGCATAGTAAGGATTAGGAACAACATTGATCATTTCTAAAGCCTCAGCCAAAGCATTTGGATTTCGAGTTGATGTTGCAATGTCATCCATGTTCCAAGAATACATTCCTTTACCATTATTCTGACCTGTTGCAGTATAATTGTGGTACTCTTTGTTCATTCTCAACTTAATTGTTGCAGTTGATGATAAAAGTGATTTACCAGGAGTCAAAACAGGATTCACTATCCACATTAAGTTACTGTAAATCAACTTCGCTGCTGCAGATTTTTGAGCGGAAGTACCATTCGCTAACAAATCAAACTGTTGCTCTAATACGTTAGGAGCATTTGGATCATAAGCTGGCATGTTCACCAATGTAGTGTATGCATTTACATCTTTCATGTCTGCTGCGAACACCCATATTGGTTGCAATCCACCGAAGATTGGATTTCCACCATCCAATACTCTTGAACTTGGGTTCCAAATCATGTCTGCACCACCGTCAGCTGCTAAGAACGAGTTCTCACCAAATGCCAAGTGCATGCGTGTACCAGTCTCCAAATCAATTGCATAACCTGGGAACCAACCCATACCCATTGTTCCTGAACCGTCATCAGTTCCATTTTTGTTCACACTTGGAGATTTTCTCAATTCTCCGTGAACTGCACCGCCTACTGTAAATCCAGGTTCACGACCTAACTCAATTACTGGACAACGTGTCCATTTAGATTTGTCAGAAGTCAATACGATATCCACACTTGGAAGATATGAGATACCTGCATTTTTACGCGATAAAGTAATATTCGCTGCTGCATTCGGGTGATATGCCAATGGCATGTAGTCTGACTGATAACCTGTTAATCTATGCGGTGCAACACCACCACCCAAAATTCGTGCAAAATCTTTTGCTGGGTCTTGACCAATTTCATCTGGATACGCATTCTCATTCAACCATTCTTCTTGGTTTGGATCTGCGTTTGCTGGGTCTGGCTCAAAAGTTCCAGAACGAATCCAGTTAGTTGGGTAATAAATGTCATTGTCCTCTACAAATGACAACCATTGTTTCGTACTATCTGAATAATTCAATGATGCAGAAATCAAACTTGTAACAAAAGTATTTGAAGCTCCTGCTAACGACTCTGGTGCCACATATTTCTCTTGATAGATTTGAATCGAAACTCCCCAATCTGGGATGATTTGCTCGTTATCTGAAGAAATAGCTCTTTCAGATCTCACTGAGTCAATCAATGCACCACCTTTACTTTCATATCTGTAAGCTGTCCATTTTGCTGTATCTGCAGCATTTGTAAACGTACTTACATTGTAGTCTCTCATTCTTAATTCATAGTATCCACCTTGAACATTCAATGGGTCAACCACTTTTACGTTAATTGGACCTTTTCCATAATTGTAAGTTGGTGCAGCCATTCTACCAGAAGATAAAATTTGAGATACACTTGAAGTAGTCAATTCTAACTCACGGTTACCATTTCCAGTACCATCCAAACGTGTAATTTGTGGAGTTGAACCGAATTCAATGTAGTGGTATGTACCATCTGCTTCTGGCATTGGGTTATGTGGAACTGCTGGTACAGATTTGATAGCAGTTAAGTCATAACTTAAACGAGAAGAAATGTATGGCGTTTTTTGTCCATCCAATTGATCAGGATCATTTGGATCGTACTCTTTAAATTGGTTGTAACCATAAGCTACTGCGATGTAGTAATACGTTTTATGATTTACCAATGTTCTTACTCCAGATGCAAATAAATCCTCATTCACAAAGAAACTATGTTTGATTCCTTTGTCTTCACCAGTAACCTTCAATTTTGGACTAGAGAACCCTAATGATTCATTGAATTCGAAGTTGATGATTTTAGAAACACCATTTTTGATATCACATTGTGCCACTAAACGAGCTTTTGTATTATCTGCAATATCAGCAACAGAAGCTGTTCCATCAACCATTTGGAAAATTTGATATCCTTCAAATCGGTAATAACGATCTGTAAATGTTGGTGGAATGTTGATGTCATCAATTTGCTCGTAAGATTCATTATAGTTATTAGATGTAGATGGGTTATCCAATAATAACACCAATCCATTTTCCAACTCTTGAATTGTCAAACGAGGAGCTGCTGGTGGTTCAATGATACGGAAACATGCATCAAACAAGGCTTGTGCTTTTGTATCCGCTGCTTTCATTGATTCTACTGATGCGAACAAATCACCATCATAAGAACGACCATATACGATACCAACAGTAATGTTGTTCATTGCACCTGGTTTCAATGTAAATGGACCAGCTGACTGTACGAAACGTCTATCTCCAGGAGTTGTTGATGCTTGAATCTCTGTCCAATCAAAACCTGGGTCTACACCACCTGTTGACCAGAACAATGGATCTGAATCTCCTGGGAACATATAATCTGAAAGAAGTGTTGTTCCACTTGCTGCGTTTCCTGTTCCTCCATAGTACATTTCTGAACCATCAGCCCAAGTACCTTCCATGAAGTTATAGTATTGATTTGCTACACTTGGATCTGAGTAAGGGAAGGCTGCCGCATTCGTAAAGTATGTGAATCGACGCATACCAAAACGCTCGTTATCGATAATACCATCGCCATAACCAACTCCAATACCTTTATATACAATTCCTGTATCAGCTAATGCTTCAATAACTGTAGGACCAACAAATTGTCCTGTAGTTGTATCCAATACTGGACCAACGTTATCTCTTCCGTCTGGATCTTGGTAAGGACCTTCAAAGAAGTCAACACCAATAGCTGGAGGATTACTTCCGTATCCGATAGATCCACCATCCGTTAAATCTGATGCATCACCATTGTATGCATATCCTAAACCTCTTGATACATCACAACCTACGTAGTCATCATTTGGTCCACCTAAATCGGCATCGATGTATTGTGAGAAGAATGTATTTGTTAATGTTTGTGTACTTCGGTTGATGATTTCATAGTTATAGAATGACATTCTATTGATTTCATCTGATGTACCGAAAGCAAATGCTTGTGCTCTTACCTCTAAACCAATTGGATCTCCTTTTGATTCTGAGTGAATGTTTCCTTTATCGTTAAATACCCACCAAATTGTGTTATCTCCAAACAATGAAACACGACGGTCAACTCCACACTCGATATCATCACGACCTAAGATATCATCGTACCAAGGATATTCTCCTTCGCTCGGGTCATACACACCATTTTGGTTACGATCATAGAATGGAGCTAAATAATAATCTTGGTATTTCCCTGGATCTCCGTGAGCTGGCCAGTTGTTAATTGCTGACAATTCGTCATTAGTTGGACGAGAATCTGCTGGGATCTCATCACATGCAGATTGAGATGCAGATGGTCCAACACAGGCTTCCCAATACACACTGTACTTAATAACAGTAGATTTACTCATTGGGAAAAAGTTATCCCAAGCTTGACACTCGATGTCAGTAATATTTGCATCTCCATACGCTCTTACAGTTAAATCTGTAACTGGTTGCGTAGGATCATAATTAACATCTGGGTACAAAGGAATAGTAACCGTTAAAGGACCAGCCCAAAAGTCATTTCCTTCTTGACGGAAACGAACAGCTGCAATCTTTAACTGACCACTTAAGTCTTTTCCTCCCATCCATAACGAACCTGCAAAAATTGCTTTAGGACCATTTCCATCTTCTGTTCTTGGAACCTCATAAGCTGGAGTTCCCTTCAAACGATTTTGAAACATTGTCCCTCCTGTTTCCAATAATGCGCTTACATCATTGAATTCAAGATAAGTCACTTTCGATGTTGGAGCACAACCTGCACCCTTCACTTGATTTGATGGCTTATTAATGCCACTTCCATCCCCATTATTTCCACCACCAATTTTCTCTCGTGCCATTGTTGAATGACTGATCAAGGTAGCAAAACCAATCATGTAAATAGCTCTCATATACTTTTTCATAACTCTAATCTTTATTATGAATTAAAAATCAAATTTAACACCTAAACGAATCGTTCTTGGAGCACTAATGTTGAAAGGATTTTGAACTTTCATTGCGTAGTAATCTCTAAAAGATTGTTCGTCTACTTGACTTTGGATAGAATTTTGACTTGACGCTGCCGCTAAGTACCCATCATCATCCCAGTTTCCTGTCGCTCTATAAACATTTAACAAGTTACGTTGATTCAACAAGTTTGTAACACGAATGTAAACATTGAAGAAAACTGCTCTTTTAGCGTTCTCATCTTTACCTACTTCAAGGTTAAATGTTCTATCCAATTGAAGGTCTAATCTGTAAGACCATGGCAATCTTGAACCATTTGTTGTTCCTACTAAACCAGCATTTTGTGGGTTAAACAATCCTTCTCCTGTAATGAAACTTTGGTTTGAATATGGTGAACCAGAGTAAATATTAGATAAGATGTTCAATCCTGTATTTTCTAAAACGTTGAATCCTTTAATTACTGGACCATTGTAATCTGCTCCACTTCCATAACGGTAATCCATTGTGATAGCGAATGCATGACGTTGGTCAAATGAGTAAGGGAAAACCGCTCTTAAATTCGGTAAACCAGCGTTGATCAAACCAGAAGCAGATGTTGCATCTGATCCAGTACCATCAGCAAATTGTAATGTATATGCTGCAGTCATACGGATGTTTCCAGTTCTTCTTAAATCATAAGCGATTGTTAAACCTTTCACTGTACCAAAGTCTCTGTTACCAAATGTTCTGTATGTTGCAGGATAAGCATTTACAACATTGATTAACTGAACGTTGTTTCTTTGCTCACGGTAGAACGCTGAAATTTTCAAAGAAGATGTTCTAGTAACAACTTGTTGGAAACCTAACTCGTAATCTACTGTAGTTTCTGGTTTCAAGTTTGAGTTATTAATCACTGCACTTCTTGCTTGGATGAATTGGTATTCAAAAGGATCAAAACGAACTCCAGTAGTTGGACGTTTTGTCAATACATCATAGTGAGCAAAGAATGAAGACTCATCAGACACTGGGAAAGAGAATGCGATACGAGGCATTACATTTACTTGTGCTTTGTAATCTTCGAAAGCCGAACCATTGATTTTTGTTTGATTTGGATTTGACAACCAAGGTGCAATTCCATTTGATCCTTCAATCAAGGCAGGGTTTTCAACTTCAATTCCTTGAGCATCATACCATGTATCACCACTTCTAAATCCATTGATTTGAGTTGGTGCTTGAGCATCATTCACATAAACTGTGTAATCATCACCAATTGATTCTGGTACAACTACCCACTCATTTCCTGCATCACCTGCAGCACTTCTTGCTTCACCAGCTGTTTTAGCATTGTAGAACAAATATTTGTCTTTCAATACTGGTTGGTTTGCGTCGAAGATATCAACACGTACACCAACGTTGAATACGATGTCGCGGAATGCAAACTTATCCATTAAGTAACCAGCGATGTAGATTGGTTGGTATGCTCCTACAAAACGCTTGTAGTTACCATTCTCATCATATTCTGTAAAATACTTATCAATGTCTGTTCTTCCTTTTACTTTTTCTCCAGTATGGTCATATCCCCAATAAGATACATATGAATTACCATTGTTTAATAATTCATCTGGTGAGAACATTGAGTAATCGAACATATTAGGATCCATTGCATCAATTTGAATGTAATCGTTTCCTCCTGGATCTAATCCTAACGCTTTACGAACATTGTAATCGAAGAATGATTGGTTATCTCCATTTTTAGCTCCTCCGTATACACCACCGTTCGCTGATGCATATCCAGAATTCAAACGGTCGAATGTAATAACGTCATAAGCACCTGCATTTTCAACATGTGGATTGCTTAAGTCTAACTCAGAAATGTGAGCGTTCGCCAATTGACGAGCAGTTTGCCAGATTGAAATTGGTCCAATTCCTGCCCCGCTTACGTTTTGCCCATTCGTCCAACCTCTATCCCAACGTTGCTCGTATTCAAATCCTAATGAGATTGAGTGATCTCCAATATTAACAGATCCAGAACCTGTAACACGGAATTGCTCATTCGTTTGTTTTCCAAATCCATTGTAAGGTGTCCCTACTGTAGTCCAAATATCGTAAACACTTCTTGGAGAATCTCCATTCAATAATGCGTTACCAGCACGTAAAGTATTGAAATCAGCAAATGGGTTATCCGTGATATCACCTGCTCTGTCTTCAAATAGTCTATAGTATTGAGAAGTTACTGCAGATAAACCTGGGTTAGATTCTGATGCAGTAAAATCAACAAATGAAGTACTTGCAACCGTTTGTTGAACAACAGCACTTAATGAATCAATGTAAGCAAAACTAATATTGTCTACACGCGAATCAAATGTTCCAACGTGACCATAATTAAACAAATTGTATTTGTGTTTAGGGTCATATGATTGGTTAGAAGTACGTGTATAATCCACCATTAAAGAGTAGTAAGCAGATTTTACTTTAGAAGCAGAACCTTCTTTGTCGTTAGCAAAACGTTGAGTCAAACGACCAAAAACTCTATAATCCAATGTTTTTTGAACACCGAAATTTTGGAAATTAAATAATGAACCTGTTCTACTATATAAAGAGTTGTTACCGTAGTTCATCGAACCACCAAATGTAAGATTGACAGATGGCCCAGTATTCACGTCGATTTTAGCTTGAGCAGACAATGAAGATGATCTAGCATTCATTCTCCATTTTGTGTTTTCAAAATCATCTTTTCTTAAGAAGTTTGTTGCGAAATTTGTTCCTGTTCCGTCCGCATTTGGAATCAACGGGTTTGCAAGTACTGAATCTCTTACATCTTTCTTAATTCTGTAGCTTCCACCGTTCAAAGGACGATTATCTAATTCATTTGTATAGTTTGCAGATATTAAGAATCCTAATAATGGTTTTGTTTTAGCACCTGTTGAATCTTTTTTCATCAATAATGGTCCAGACAACATTCCTTCAACAAGGTTGTAAGCATATTTATCTAAACCAAATACTTTTCCGTCGTAACCATCTGGATCTTTTCCGTTAAAGTAAAAACCAGAAGACACTGCCTCTAAACTTCCGAAGAATTTTGAAGAAGGACCTCTTGTTGTTACAGAGATAATACCACCGGTAACGTCACCATAGTTTGCTGGAAGTCCACCCGTAATTACAGACACCTCTTCAATTGCAGACTTAGGAAGGTTTGCCGATCCACGTACTTTAATACCATCAATATAGTAGTATGTACCATCTGAACGAGAACCCCTTACTGAGATACTTCCATCACCTTCGCTTGAGTTAACCCCTCCAACCGTTTGAGCAACACCTGCTGCCGAACGAACTGGTAGACGAGCGATGTCTTCTCTCGTAATCGTTGCTCCTGAAGCACCACCATCTTTATCGATCAATGGAACTCGGTAAGCAACTACCTTCATCTCTGTTACTTCTTGAACATCTTTTGCCTTAGTAATAGTAAGGTTGTCCAAGAAAGTAATCTTATCCGAAGATACTTTAACACCTGTGATTGCAGTTGGCTGATACCCTTCGGTTTCATTTCTAACCTCTACATCATACTCACCTGGTGAGACTGAGTTAATTTGGAATTTACCATCAAAATCGGTGTTCGCACCTCCTTTAACAGTTCCATTCTCTAATAATACAACCTTCGTAAACGGAATTGGTTGCTTTGTGTCTCCATCAGTAACAGTTCCTTTTACCGACCCCAGACCTGTCTGAGAAAAGGCGCAAGTAGCTGTCATTAAGACACTTACAAATAACAAATTGAGTTTTCGTAACATAAGTACATTCTATTTTTAAACTTTTATTGTTGCTAGAAAGCTGGTAAATATAGAAAATTTAACTGGGAATCAAGGGTTGTTAAAAAAAATTAAATTTCCACAATCTTAACTTTCATTAACAAATGTACGCCCTCTTTATTAATCTTAGGTTGACAACTTGTTCATTTTTCATCACTTTTATACAAGTCTAACTTTTAATTTATTTTTTGAGTTTCATTTTCTGAATCACTTCAAGGATAACCCCACTTTTAACACTTGTAGTTTTTATGCTGATTCAGAACACGCATTCAATTTAAATTGTTTATTTTGTTCATCACATGGGAGCATTTCAACGAGAACATATACACATAGATACGACTGAGATTCATCTTATTCATTTTAATGAATTTGAACCCAACGATTATTTTCATTTAATCAGCGAGCAAGAAAAAGATCGCTTGGAAACATTTCACCACATTCAGCGGAAAAGGGAATTTGTTGCAACTCGTATTTTAAAGCACGACTTGTTTGGCTACAAAGAGATTGAATACGAATCGCACGGTGCACCATTTATAAAAAACGAAGGTTTTATTTCCATTAGTCATTCTCGCAATTGCTGTGGCATTGCCATCAACGAAAAATTTAAAATAGGTTTTGATATTGAAAAGAAAAGTTCAAAAGCACAAAAACTACATTCAAAATTCATTTCACTTGATGAAGCACAATTTCTGGACACCTCCAATGAATTATTGATGACAAAAGCTTGGTCGTGCAAAGAAGCGTTATACAAACTTTCTGGTCGTAAACAATTGATTTTCAAAACAGATTTACGAATTTTAGAACAGCAAAACAATGATTGGAAGTGCGAAATATTGAATCCTTCTGAAAAAATAAGCGTAGAACTACAAACGTTTGAGCAAATTGATCGTATATTAACAATAAACAAGAGCGCCATTGAATCCAACTCTCATTGAACAGTTTAACAAGCAACAACAGATTGCCGTATTAATTGACCCTGAAAAATGTCAGTCGAAAAGTCAATTGATGGATTTAATTGAACGCATTAACATTGCTGAGGTGCACTACATCTTTATTGGAGGAAGCACTGTTTCTCAATCTGAGTTTGATTTTACCATTTCACTTTTGAGAGAACATGCTTTAGCACCAATCATCATTTTCCCTGGTTCATCGGATCAAATTTCCGAAAAAGCAGATGGAATTTTGTTTTTAAGTTTGATTTCTGGTCGCAATCCTGATTTTTTAATTGGACATCATGTTCAATCGGCTCAACGCATTGTTGATTCGGGAATCGAAGTCATTCCGACAGCCTATTTATTGATCGACGGTGGAACTCAATCGTCTGTAGCATATGTCAGTCAAACTACACCTATTCCACGCGACAAAGTATCGATAGTCAAAAACACTGCCTTGGCCGGAAAGTTACAAGGAAAACAAGTGGTGTTTTTAGATGCGGGAAGTGGCGCTAAATATTCTGTAACGAGTGAAATTGTCAAAGCTGTTTCTGAATTAAACTTACCATTAATCATTGGAGGCGGAATTACATCACTCCAAGAAATCAACGAATTGCATTCCAACGGAGCAAACATTGTAGTTATTGGGAACAAGATTGAATCTGACGTCGATTTTTTATTGGATTTAAAAAACTACGTTCGGAAATTGAAGAATGAGCACCATTAAATTTGAGACTATGTTAAAACGCATTTCAGGAATATCGTTCGCATTGGCATTCATCATGGCGATTGTGCTTTTTACACGTTATGGAAGTTCGATCATCCCGATGAACATTGCCAAATACCTGTTTATCTTGTTCGGTGCCATAGCTTTGTTCACAAATCTCATTTCGTTTCAGCAAGGAAAACATTCTCCTATCTATAGTTTTTCCTTTTGGGCTGCAAGTATTTTATTATTCATTGGATTTATCTTTAAAATCATGCATTGGCCCTACTCTTCTATCCTGATGATCATTGGATTGAGCGCGTTGGGATTGACATTTTTCATTCCTTCGAAAAGATCGAATGATGTGGAAAAGGATGATGAATTGTTGGATAATTTTTGAAATTGCGGATTCTCGATTTCGGATTGCGGATTGCGAAATTATTCGGTTGTTCATTTTTATTCATCAATCTCGAAAAAGTTCTGTAGGTGTAGAGGGTTCAAAACAATACCGAAAGTAAAAGGAACATGAAAATAAGCGTTACTGAGACGGTGTATAAAAATCTGTGATGTTTATAAGATTTCAATTTTTCACTTTTCACTTTTCACTTTTCACTTTTCACTTTTAATATATTTAACCACAAAGGCTCTATAGGCGCAAGAAGCGAAAATGTTATTGACACAGAGAATTTTATTTCAAGGAAATAAAATGTGCTCAATATTTGAGCGAAAATGTACCCATTTGATTCATTGCGTCTTTGTGTTTGACTTTATTTTTCCCATGAAACGATCGAATGATGTGGAAAAGGATGATGAATTGTTGGATAATTTTTGAAATTGCGGATTCTCGATTTCGGATTGCGGATTGCGAAATTATTCGGTTGTTCATTTTTATTCATCAATTTCGAAAAAGCTCTGT
>Ga0098074_1000081_pt1 | contig 104354 bp, 110 predicted proteins | sample 32_taG_FD_75064 | JGI IMG/M metagenome (GOLD analysis project Ga0098074, IMG submission 75064) | Marine viral communities from the Gulf of Mexico - 32_GoM_OMZ_CsCl metaG | ecosystem: Environmental > Aquatic > Marine > Oceanic | place: Atlantic Ocean: Gulf of Mexico | collected 2015-07-12 | reverse complement strand
TTTGCAGTTGCTGATTTACCAGGAACAGGAGGGACAGATTTAACAGATTTAGAAAAGGCGGAAGGATATTTAGCGTGGAAGTGGGGGTTAGAAGGAAATCTACCCGTATCACATCCATATAAAAATTCACCACCAACAGTATAAAAAAATAACAAATTAAGAAAAATTGATATTTATTTAAAAATAGAATTATTATGGCATTTGTACCAGATTTTATAGGAAATGTTTTATGGGTAGATAGTATACATGGAAATGATACTACTGCGGAACCTGATAGACAAGAATATCCTTACTTAACAATCGCAGCAGCTTTAGCGGCAGCACCAACCACAGGTTCGACAGTGGTGGTTAGACCAGGTGTTTACCCAGAAGAAGGTTTAGTAGTTAATGGTAACGTATCTTTAATAGGTGAAGGTGGTTGGCAGGTAACAACTATTGGTCCTTCACCCGCTTCCGCTACTACAGATATTATAGAACTAAAACAAAACGCTTATGTAGAAGGTGTTAGTGTTAACGTACCACAAGGTAGTTTTAATGGTATATTCGCTAGTAACGCTGCAGGTACAAATAGTGCATACAATGTAACTTTTTATGGTAATGGTACTACAGGTAGTACGGGTGTTGGTCTTTTTAAAAGTGGTGGTGGAAAACTTATTGGTACTGGTATTAGAGTTGAAGGTGGAGGAATACAAGATTGTTTAAAAGTAGATTCAGGAGTTTTAGCGTTAGAAGGTATACACATACCACAATCTAGTGGTTCAATTGAAAATGTACTATTAGTTACAACTTCGGGAGGTACATTAGCGGGTAGAGCACAAATGTTAAGTTTTAATTCAGGTAACAATAACGTAACAAATGTAGTTAAAACTACTGGTGGTGTTACAGGTGTTATACCTACCGCCTTAATTTTTACTCCTAATATTTTTAACGCCGAAAACGCGTATGTAGGTGATGGTGAGTTTGAGACTTTAAATATGTTAGGTGGTAGGTTTGAAAATGTGACTTATGCAGTTAAATTAGATTTAGCTGGTACTGCACAAGAGTCAACATATAGAATAAACGCAAATCACCAACCATTATATCTTTATAATAAAGAAGCGGCTGCTTTGGCAGAATTTAGTTTAACTTTCACACAACAATCTACAGATACTCTTGATTCTAGTTTTAATGTTTTAGGTGCAGAACAAATGTCGGTTGGTTTTGCGGAAAGAGGTACTACGGTTTCTATTGGTAGGGGTGCACCTTATACAACAGGTATGGTTGTTTTAACTACAGATGATACTGCTAGTAGTTCTTCAGATGGTGGTAACTTAACTGATGTAACAACAGAAGCAACTAGTAAAACAGGTAGTACTTTCACTTTTCAAGGGGCAGGTTCTAACCATACAATATTAGTAGGTGTACAAAGACAAGATTTAAATGGTGACCCATTAAAATTTTATGGTTTAGAAACGTTTATTGGTTCACAAGCTTCTTCAGGTGGAAGTTATGTGTTTGAATCGTGGAATGGCTCCCAATGGGTTGAGGTTATGGGAATGTGTAGTAGTGTTGATAAGGGGTTTTCATATGGTACAGATTATTTTATTAGACCTAATACCGATGAATTTATTAGGGTAGGATTAGATGAATTTATTGAATCTCCAATCGCAGATTTTGGGGTATCCGCAGTTACTTGGTCTAACAAAACTATTAATAGTGTAGATGCGTATTGGTTAAGAATTAGAATTAGTACTGATGTAACTGGTACATTACCTAACTTCGAAAGATTTAAAATTTTAGACAGTGTTTATTCCTTTTCTAAAAATGGTGTTCCTTCCACAAAAGGATTAGCACAATTTAAAAAAACCATAAACTTAAATGGTAATATATGGTCTGGTACTGATGGTATGGGATTAGACCTAAGTGCATTTCAGAGAACTGTTGGTTCAGGTGCTAATTCCTATACCCATTATTGGCAAAATTCTAATATTGATGGTACGGGTAAAAGTATTAATATACAATTCCCTTTACCTATTGGTACTTGTACCGCTTTCCCAATTACATTTAAATTAGTGATGGAAGTTAATGGTGCTACAGGTGTAATTGATTCTGACACATGTGTTCTAACTACAAGTGCGTTACCAGAAAAGGTTGGTGGAACCCTAATAGCCGATTCTAGTGGGGGGATTGAACCAATAAAAAGAAGTATCGCAGATACACCAACCATAACAACCGACAACCCTTATCAAAATGTAGTTACTATATTACCAGAAGGGTATACACCTGGTGTTACAACTTGGGCAGATATAGATAGTAAGGTTTTTGAATTAGATATGGGTCAAATAAATGTCCAATCCATTTATGAGGGGGATATTGTTATGTTAAAGTTTGAATGTACTACTATAGATGCTAATGCACAAATAGTCATTTACTCTTTAATTGTAGAAGGTGTTTCACATCAAGACGGTAAAGGTATATAATTTACAATATTTTTTTTTGTAGTATTATAGTAAAATGAAAACTGTTTTATATAAAAACAAATCAATAGAAGTAAGAAAAAGTGGTGTTCACGGTTGGGGTGTCTTTTCTAAAGAGAAAATAAATAAAGGAGAAATAATAGAAGAATGTCATTGTCTGTACATGACTGAAGATGAGGCTTCTTATACCCATCACTTAAAACCAATCAAAAGAAATACTATTAGAGTAGACGATAATGGTGATTTCCCATATGTAATACCTTTTGGTTATGGAGCATTGTTTAATTCAGATAATGACCCTAATATAGTTTATTTATGGGATAGTGAGAATAAGATATTAATATTTAGAACTATAAGAGATATAGAATCTGATGAGGAATTATTTTTGAATTACGAATATAATAGAATGATAGTGAATACGGATTTATTTACTTTTAATTAACCTCATCACCGTATATGTCTACTTCAGTTCTACACTTTTCTTTTATTAATCTTTCTACGAAAGCAAACATTTTAAGACCGTTTTTTTCACAATAGTCTTTTAATATTTTATGTGTTTGTGGTGTAATTTTTAAGTTTTTCTCCCTTTTCATAAGGCTTTTCTCTATAAGTATGACAAAAGTAAGTTTTTTTTCATAGTTATTTTATGGTATATACCATAAAATAAATTTTTTGGGATTTTATCTAATATTTATTAATAGAAAATAACATAAAAAGAAAAAAATTTATTTAAATGCCAGACAATAAAATATACGTATCACCTGGTGTCTTTACGTCAGAAAAAGATTTAACGTTTGTAGCACAGCAGGTGGGTGTTACAACTTTGGGTATTGTAGGTGAGACCGTCAAAGGTCCAGCTTTTGAACCTATTTTTATAACCAACTATGAAGAGTATACTACAATATTCGGTGGATTAAACCCAAGAACATTCTTAAATGGTAAACCTCAGTTCGAGGCATCTTACATAGCTAAACAGTATTTAACAGAATCTAATCAGTTATTCGTAACTAGAATATTAGGTTTAACTGGTTATGATGCGGGAGCGGCTTGGGCAATTGTAGCAGACGCTAACTTTGACCCTAGTACGGTAGCAACAGGAAGTACTGGTGACTTTACCGCTTCTTTCTCAGGAGCTGGTGCTACATTAACATTCTTCGGATTCGCTGGAGCGGGAGCTGGTGAGGCTGAAGCTTTAATAAACGAGAATGATGGTATCGGTGTAAATCCTTACACAGGTGCTGGTACAGATTTTTCATTACCAGGTGGTGGAGAAATAAGTTGGACAAAGGTAGGTGGTTCATTTACTGGTTCATCATTAGTGGGAGAAGTTAATTCCGCTGATAGTATAGCTCTTTCGGGTACTGTATCGGGTACTTCATCAACTTTTACAGCATCCGCTTACACACAATACGAAAATAAAGTAATCGCAATGGTTAGGTCTAGAGCAGATGTTATCTCAGACGTTCTTTATTGGAGAACAGACCAATCATCAGCTGGTTTAGTTGGTGACTTTGGTTCTACCTCAACTAACCCTCTAGGTAACTTTAGTTTATCGGCTTACAGTTCTGGTTTCACATCCGCAGAGATATATGACGCTTCTTTAGACGCGACAAAGAGAAATTATCTACCTAGAGTTATTGGAGCTACTTGTTCTGATAGAGATACTAAAATATGGGTAGAAGAGATTTATCCTAATATGTTAGCCGATTTAATTGAAAATGGTCAAATTTTAGGACTTAAATCACAATTATTACACTTTGATACTTTCGATAATTACCAACAACAATGGCAGACACCTGAGACTCCTTGGATTGTTTCTGAATTACGTGGTAACAAAGTAGAAAAATTATTCAAATTTATTTCAATTTCTGACGGTAGTGCAGCGAATAAAGAAATAAAAATATCAATACAAAGAATTAATTTAGAAGATAAGACTTTTGACATCGTTGTTAGAGAGTTTAACGACTTAGATTCAAGACCTCAAATTCTAGAAAGATTCTCTAGATGTTCATTAGACCCTAATGATAACTCTTTCATTGGTGAGAGAATTGGTACAGCTGATGGTGAGTATCCACTTAGAAGTAGATTCATCATGTTGGTTCTTAATCCAGAAGCACCAACTGACGCTTTCCCAGCAGGTTTCGAAGGTTACAGAGTAAGAGATTACGTTACTAGTGACTCGTTAACTACGGCAGCAGCACCAGAATTAGAATACAAAAGTTCTTACGATTTAACTAATGATAAATTAAGAAAAGTTTATTTAGGTGTATCTGACACTGTTGGTATCGACCAAGATATGTTTGATTGGAAAGGTTATACTAATGATTCTTCACCAAACGCATGGACAGCCACCACTAAAGGTTTCCATATGGATAGTGGAGCCACAATAGCAGGTGACTTTATTGTTGGTTGTTGTCCGTTCACTGACGCTTTAGCGATACAAGATACAGTTTATGAAAGTGTTAACGCTAGAAAATTCACATTAGCACCTTACTTAGGTTTTGATGGTTGGAATTGTCACAGAGAGTCTAGTACGACACCTAGAACAAATACAGATAGATATAGAATCGGTAAGGCTGGATTTACAGCTGGTCTAACATCTAGTGAGTTTAGTCAAATAAGTAACACATTAGGTACTTCAGATTACTACGCATACTTAGAAGCGATACAGACTTTCCAAAACCCAGAGAGTGTTAATATTAACGTATTTACCACACCTGGTATTGATTACCAATCAAACTTAAGTCTTGTTGACGAAGCTATCGATATGATTGAAGAAGAAAGAGCAGATTCGATTTACATTGTAACTTCACCAGATGGAGCAGTTCAAGAAGATTCTTCATTCGATTTAAATGGTTTAGGTTTCAATACTATTGATAAACTAGCTCCAGACGATATCGTAGACATCTTAGATGACGCAGACCTAGATTCTAACTACACAGCCACTTATTGGCCATGGATTCAAATGAAAGATAATGAAAATTCAGTTAATATTTTCTTACCACCTACATTAGAGGTTGTAAAAGATATAGCACTTACTGATAACATAGCTTTCCCATGGTACGCAACAGCTGGTTACACAAGAGGTAGAACAGTAGCTATTCAACCAAGAATTAAATTAACTGAATCACAAAGAGATACACTTTACGAGGGTAGAATTAACCCAATGGCTTTCTACTCTGATGAAGGTACTTTAATTTGGGGTAACAAAAACCTACAAGTTGCTGATTCAGCATTAGATAGATTAAATATCAGAAGATTGTTACTACAAACTAGAAAATTAATTTCAGCGGTAGCGGTAAGATTGTTATTCGAACAAAATGACCAAATCGTTAGAAATCAGTTCTTAAACTTAGTTAACCCAATCTTAGATAATATTAGAAGAGAAAGAGGTTTAACTGACTTTAGAGTTCAATTATCTTCTGACCCAGAAGAAATTGATAGAAATGAGATGAGAGGTAAGATATTCTTAAAACCAATTCCTACCTTAGAATTCATCATCCTAGAGTTCAACGTAACACCAACAGGAGCTTCTTTCGATGATATCTAAAAATTAAAAAAACAATAAATGGGGAATACTTAAATGTTTTCCCCATTTTAACATATTTATATTAAAAAAGATTATTATGTCAAAAATTGTAACAAAAAAACAGCTAGACTTAGTTATGGAAAATACCATAAAAGAAGCTGATTATATGATGGAAAATAAAGAAGAGCTTAAACTAACTAAGTCACAGATGGATGAGCTTCATAAAGAAGGTCACTGTATGTGTGATAATAAATGTATAGTTTATACCGAAGATATCAAAGGTGATGACAAAAAAATGTCAGAACTTTTACAGAAATTAGCTTCAGAAAAAATGGATTGTGTTATTGTATCTAAAGAACAAATGGATATGTTACACAAAGATGGTAAATGTGATTGTGACGATAATGTTACTCTTTCTTACGAAGATGAAATGAAAGAAGGTGATTACATGAACGATATGAAAGCTGAAGGTGATGATTCACACGATGACGGAATGAAAGTTGAAGGTGAAATGACTGAAGAAATGTGTAACGAATGTGGTGGTACCATGGTTGAGGGTGTGTGTGAAGGTTGTAGTGAAATGAGTGAAGATAAAGAAGCTAAACCAGATTTTTTAGATTTAGACAATGATGGTGACAAAGAAGAACCAATGAAAGACGCAGCAAAAGAAAAAGAAGTAACTGAAATTACTGTAGGTGAAAAAAAATATAAAGTTGTAGAAGAATCAGTAAATAAATTAACTGAAGCTTTAAGTGAAACAACTAATAAAGAAATTATGAAAGAAGACATGGACTTCTTTAATAAAATGGTAAATTATAGAAAATAATTAAAAATGAAAAAGAGATATAGAGTAACAAAAGAACAATTAGAGATGGTAGTAGAATCTCTAGTATCTGAAGATTCTTTAGTAGAAAACAAAGAAGAAGTTTTAGAAGAAGGAATTTTTGACACACTTCAAATGAAATTCAAGTCTAAAGTAGAATCATGGTTAGACAAATTAAGTCAATCAGATGACCCAGAAGTACAAGAAGCTTTAGCTACAGTTAGAGCAGCAGCTTCTAATGTAGAAGCTGAAGATGTACCTACTGAAGAGATAGAAATTAATGCGGATATAATGGAGTCTATTTTAAAAATGGGTAAACTAATTAATGAATCAGAAAAAGGTAAAATGAATAAAGTAGACAAAACTATCAACAGAATCAAAGAAATTGGTGGATGGGGTACTGCTGGTGCAGCCTTTGTAAGTGCTGTAGGTGTCTTACTTAAAGCGGCTATGGGAGCTGGTATGTATACACTTGGTTTACCAGTTGGTTTGGTAGTTATGTTATTGTTAGCTATATTGGTACCTTCAGCTGTTATTGGTGGTTCTGCTACTGGTAAGAGAATGAGAGATAAAACTGGTGATATTAGATATTAATAATAACCTTAAATATTAATTAAACCCTCACATTATTGTGGGGGTTTTTATTTTATATATTAATTATCAAGATTATGTTCCTTAATTGTGGATAAATTCCAACCAATAATAAAAAATAAAACCCAATTTAAAAGAACGAAAATCACTATTTGATAATCGTAGGTGTATATTAAGTAGGTTAAAAAATTAATAACTAAAAGTCCGTAACAATGTTTAATAATATTTTTTCTAATTTTCAAACTCATCTTTAAATTTATTTAAATACAAATATAATAATAATTATTTAATTAACAAAATTATTTATCACCTAACATTTCTTCTATCTCAAACTTTTCTATTTTATGTACATTATCTTTGTTTAAGATACCACGTTCTTTATATTTCATGATAATAGTCCAATAATCAGATATTCCATCTTTTCTTCTACTATAAAAATGTCCAGACCTAACAAAGAAAATAAAAGATATGACAAGAAAGGATATGATAACAAAAAGAGGTAAACTCAAAAAATATGAAATTGTGGCTATAAACACTTGTAACCTAAAATGAAGTAAATTCTTTTTCATTTTTTGAGCTGAATAGTTTATATCTTCCACTACCCTAGAAACGTTATTTATCATTTCTTCTTCAGTAAATCCTTTATCTTCTACTATGTATCTTAAATCTGACATATTTTTTTTTATTTAAAAGTAATAATTTTTTATCAAAAAACCAAAAAATACTCAATATATTTTATTAAAAAGTTAGATATTTATATAATATAAATAGATTTTTTTATATGAAAAAGTATGTTATTACTGAGACTCAACTAAAATTAGTTAAGGGTAAATTGGAAGAAAGTAATCTTAGGTCTTATGTTTTCGATTGGGATGACAACATACTTTATATGCCTACCACTATTAAAATGGATGTTAGTACTTCTGGTGGTTGGGAACCTATTGATGTCTCCACAGAGGACTATTCAAAGGTTAGGACGGACTCTAACTATAGATTAAGGGATAATGACCCAGAGTTAGCTTTTAAAGACTTTAGAAGTTCTGAATCATTTATTAGAGACATTAGAAGGGCGGTAAATAATAAAAGGTTTGCTCCTAGTTACGATAAATTTAAAGAAGCCTTGATTTTTGCTAACCCTTTTGGAATAAACACTGCTAGGTCACACAAACCACAAGCTTTAAGAGACGGTGTTAAATTTTTCATTGATATTGCCTTTTCTGAGGGAGAAAAAAAGAAGATGGTTGATAACATCAAAAATAATATTAGAAGTACTAGAGAGTTAACTGATGAACAAGTTATTGATTTCTATTTAGATGAGATGGGTGAATATTATCCAGTTTCATCAAAAGAGTTTGGTGAAAGATTCGGTATAGACACAAAATTAACGGCTGCTAACCCAGAACACGCTAAAAAAATAGCGATAGAACATTTCATTAAGAAGGTTTTTGATAATGTTAAAACTCTAGTGGATAGTGATTATAAAAAAATGTCTTTAGGTTTTTCCGATGATGATATTAGAAATGTTAAATCAATGGAGATATTTATTGAAGAAGAATTAAATAAAATGTACCCAGAATTTCATTTTGTTGTATACGATACTTCAGAAAAGGGTAAACGTAAAATGGTGATTGAAAAAGAATGAAAGATTTGATTAAAAAAATATTGAGGGAAGAGACTGAAGAGTTGGATTGGATGAAGTCTATTAATCCATTAGAATCTTTCGAAGATTATTTTTACGGTGAAAATGAATATAAAAATAATAGAAAGAACTCACCAGGTATATATATTAAACGTGATATCTCTTGGTGGCGTGGATGGATTGAAGAGTCTATAGATGCACATCAATTTATTTTGATGGAGGTTGAAGAATTAAATAAGATGGTAACTGATTTAGCGAACCCCCAAGATGGTTCAGAAAAATATTCTATTCTCGCAGAAGATGTTTATTCTTATACAAGTCCGATGAGAGCTTTAAATGGTAAAAACATTATCCAAAGTTCGGCCGCACAAATATTTGATACTTATAATACTCTTGGTACTTTTGCTGAAGACCATGATTTAAATATTTTAGAGGCTTTAACCATTTTTAAAAATTGGTTAGATAAAAGAGAAAAAGAGGGTAAAGCTTTACACATTGAGGATGGTACAGGATTTAATATAGATTAATGAGTAAATTAAATTACATATTAAAGGAATTATTATTTGAGTCTCGTAGAAAAGACACTATAAAAAAGTATGAGAAAGTTCTTACAAAAACTTTTATGGACAATCCTATCTTTGTAGATGGTATTGAAACAGATTCTTTTGAAGACATTTTAGAGTGGGTAGAAAAAGAACTACCAAACCCAAAGTATTTAGAATATGTTTTGAATTTAATGGATGTTGGTGTTTATGGTTTACACCCAGAGGAAGCGGTTGAAAGGATTAAAGATTTCGATAGATTATCAAAGATAAACATAATAAAAAATAAAGACATTTACTCTAAAGAGTGGAAAGATTACGGAAATTTAATTAGAGCTATTGAGGGTGGTAAGGAGATAGAAAATCAGAAATTAACTGAAAAAAAATTAAAAGGACAAAGAGATATTATATATGATGGACCTAAATGGCGTGTTATAGTACCTAAAACACATGAAGCTTCCTGTACTTATGGTTCTGGTACAAAATGGTGTACTACCACAAGAGGTGACGCTCGTATGTTTAAAGATTATACTGAAAAAGGTGATTTATTTTATTTGATAGATAAAAAATCTACTAAATCACTAGAAAACGTAATGTATAAAATAGCTATTTTTTGGAGGCTCAAATACTCAAAATTCTCTGAGACGTTTCAAGCATTACCTATAGATTCAATAGAAATGTATGACGCTAAAGATAGACAAGTTAATCTAGAACACGTATTACCATTACTACCCAAAGATTTAATGGAAAGTGTTAAAAAATATTATAAAAATACTATTGATTCATTAAATAAAGAAATAGAAGATGAAGAAAAAAGTCTTGAAAAATATTTCTTGGACCAACAACTTAAGCTTATTGAAGAAGGTGTGGTAAGAGATTTAATGAATAAATTAGAAAAAGAGTTACCAAAAGAACAAGTTATACAATTGAATAGTGGAATAAGTGAAATGTATTTTAACCCAGATTCTCAATATTTTTATTTTGTTTTAAATGATTACACTGGTAAAAAAGAAATAGAAGGTGAACAACCCATTTTTAGTGGTTTTCTTTTCGGTCAACAGGAAAGAACAGATTATGAACAAATATTAAAATTAGACCTACATGATGAAAAGGGTACACCAATCGATGTTGAAGAAATACTATTCGATGAAAAAGGTCTTCGTTTTTTACATGGAAGAGCCTTTAATTTTTTTGGTCATGACGCTTCTAGTGATGAGTATAGAAAAAATCTTAAAAGATATGTTAAAAATTCGAATTTTGGTATAAACAAAGAGGAGGTGGTTAATAAACTTTATAATAAAATTGTTAGTTTCGTTACTTCAAACTCTTGGAGAAGACAGTGGTCAGATAAAGAAGAGAAGTCTTGGTATGATAAGGGTGAAAAAACTTTTTGGGTTCCTTCAAATAGTTCTTCTACTTTTGTTTTTAAATACCCACCTAAAAAGAACACATTAATAGATAATTTTATAAATTATATTAAAAAGTACCCTGGAGCAACCGCAAAAGAATTTTATAAACAATATTATAATTTTGATTATTATCCAGGATATAACACTCAATTTTGGGGGTCCATTAAAGATTCTGGAATAGTTAAAACTAAAAAAGGGACTTATGGAACTTTAAAATATTATTTAGGACCTAATTATAAAAAATGGACCGAAGGTAAATTAGAGAGATATAGAGGACAAAGTAGACCTTGGAGATGGAAAAAATAATAAGAAAAATATTAAGAGAGTCTGATTTCGATTGGATTAAGGAAATACCTAGTTTTTTAAAGGTTGGTGAACCAAGAACTAAATACAACCCCAAAGACCAATTCAAACTTGGTTTTCAACTCAGTGATGAGGGTGGTTTAGTTGGTGACGATTGGGTTACTTTTAATAATAATTCAGAAGGACACCAAGATTTACATTGGGCACTCAGAATATTAGATACCGTAAGTGATAATGGTAAATTAAATGTTAAAGAATTAGCAGATAGATTCATAAAGGGTGAGACTTGGATTATGGGTTATGAATACGATTCTTGGTTGAAGAAAGTAGATGAAGGAGTATTTGAAGCTAATGATGTTGATACAGCTGAAGAATGGCTTATGGACATACTTGTGGAATGGGGTTTACGTAGTCATAATTCATACGGTGATACATATGCTATAGATGACTGGAGTGTGTCATACTTTGATAAGAATGGTATAGAACATGTAGTTCAAGTAAATTTACAATAAAAAAAAAGGAACTTTCGTTCCTTTTTCTTTTTACTAACCAATTACTTCATCAATTATTCCATAGTCTAGAGCTTCTTTTGAACTTAACCACAAGTCTCTTTGAGCATCCTTTTCTACTTTTTTGGCGGTTTTACCACAATATTTCCCCAACAACTCAAATAAAGTTTTATTTATTTTTTCCCACTCCTCAAATTGAATACGTGCGTCTTGTATGTTACCACCAGCACCACCACTAGATTGATGTAACATGGTTCGTGAATGTGGTAGAGAAGCTCTCATACCTTTAGTACCAGCACCTAACAATACTGAACCCATTGATGCTGCCATACCAGTATTGATTGTTTGTATAGGAGCTGAAATGTAATTCATCACATCTACCATAGATAATCCAGATTTAACTGAACCACCAGGACTGTCGATATGCATTGTTATGGTTTTCTTTGGGTCTTGTTGTGACAAATAAAGAAGTTGTGCTTGTACCGTTATTGCCATTCTATCGTTAACTGGTCCAGCACACCATATTATTCTATCCATCATTAATCTGTCAAAAACAGACATGACCGCGACATTTAATTGTCTTTCTTCAATAATAGTAGGTGTAACCGAAGCAGATACATTTGGGGCTATTGATTGTAATTCTTGGTAAGATTTTATAGTGTTTTCGTTTATCCCTAAATGTTTTGTTGCGTATTTGTTAAAATCTGACATATTTGTTGAATTTTATATTTTAGATAAATGTACCACAATTATCAGAATAAGTCAAATATTTTTTGTCTTTTAGGTGATATTTATATAAAAAGTATTTTATGTCAGATAATAATAATAATGCTCTTACTTCTTTAATGGAAGATAAAATAGAGTTAATTAAAGAAGAGATATTAGAATCTATAGAAGAATTAGAGTTTATAGAGGAAAACCAAGAGATACCAGAAAGTAAGTTAATTTTAGAAAAGGTTTCTCTTTGGAGTAAAGTAAAATATGGTTTATCTAAGTTAGGTAGATATAAAGCTGGTGGTAAAATATTTGGTAAAAGAAAAATAGACCAAGAAACAACAGCTAAAATAGTTAGAATATTAGATAAGAAAGGTAATGAGGCCCTAAAAAAATTAGATGGTCTTATCAAAAAACAAAGTTCAGAAGGGGAAGGAGATTTCCCAAACAACCAAGACCCAGAAATATTTTTAAATATTATAGAAGCTATCGCTACTGTTTATGATTCTCTAGTTGAAGCGACCAAAAAAGACCCATCAGATAAAGAGTTTTTACCTATGGACGCCGCTAACACTATTATATTAGATTTAAGAGAATATGTAAAAAAGTTTTTAGATGTTGATTTATCAGCTGTTTATTCTGTTATGGATTCAGAAGAAGAAAGTGAAAACGAATTAATTGTTGATAGTGATAATATTGAAGAAGATAGGTCTAAAGACGTTAGAAAAAAATTACAATCTAAAGTAGATAAAGATTCAGAAAAAATAGACTCTCAAAGAATGAAGACACTTAAGTCTTGGAAGTTACCTTTAGCTTTACTAGGTACTGGGGCTTCTTTTGGAGCTTTGAGTTGGTTGATTCATTATTTATTTGACCCACAAGAGATAACTAAAATGTCACCAGAAGAAATAAAATCTGCGACTGAGGGTACTTTGGGTAATATCAAACCTGGTGAAGGTTTTACACAGATAATGAATAGAACAATGGATATGGACTTATCTCCATCTTCCGACCCAAATGATGTGGTAGCTGGATTATCTAAATTAGGTGGTGGAGACCCAAATGTAGGGATAGACATTGTTACACAAAAGGGTGGTATTTTCCAAGACCCAGTAGCAGCGAAAGAAACTTTAACTCAAATAGTAAGTAATCCTACTGAACATGGTGACAACTTAGGTCAAGTTTTTAAAGGAACTTGGGCAGGTACTGGTAGAAGTGCTGGTGATACCTTAGTAACTGTACCAGGTGGTACGTTAAAAGGAATGATTGTTAAGAGTGTTATCAGATGGACTACTAAGAAAACAATCGTGGGTGGTAGTAAAATGTTAATAGCAGCACCAATACTTAAAGCTTTAGGTATAGCTTTATTCGGTGGTGGTATTGTTGTTAAGTTAATGAGAGAAAAAGGTAAGAGACAATCTAGAGCTAAAACTTTAAACGATTTATTACAATCATTACAATTAGTTAAACCAACTGACGAAAATCCACCTATTGTTGATATAGGTCCTGAAGAAGAGGAAGACCCAGACGGAATCATTGATGAACCAAGAGGAGATGAAGAACCTAAAGGTGGTGAACCTAAAGGTGATGGAGAAGAAGATGAACCTAAAGGTGATGGAGAAGAAGATGAACCTAAAGGTGATGGAGAAGAAGATGAACCTAAAGGTGGTGTGGGTGGACCAGAGATACCTAGTGATTTCTTAGATGGTAATAGGAATATGCAGTTAGCTTATTTGTCTAAAAACTTTTTACCTGGTGGTAAGAGTTTATGGGATAGACTAGGTTTAAAAGAAGGAACAGTTCTACCTTCTGGATTCTTTGACGCGGCTTTAGGTCAAGGAAAAGTAGACCAAGAAAAATATTTAAAAGCTTTTTATAATAAATTAAAGAAAGATAATGATTTAGTTAAAGACACTTCTTATACTAATTGGAAAAAGAATGTCTTTAAGAAAAGTAATTTGGCTTTAATTGCTTGGATTAGAAATACTAGGAAAGGTATTGGTTCTTTCTTTAAAAAATTAAGAGATGCGTTTCCAGAATTTGAAATAAGTACAAGGTCAAAAGCTGGTATAACGAGACCTGGTGAAAGAGGTAAGGGTGCTGGTACAGCAGGAACAATCAATAACTCGACTGATATTAGATATGATTTAATAATAGAAGCAGGTTTAGGTAGTACAGCCAATCAAGCTGGATTCGATGAATCTACTTTTATGAAAAACTTACCACAGTTCATGAAGATGTTAGCTTCTATGTATTATGGAGCTAAAGGTAGTAAGTTATATTACAATGAGAAAGCGGTATTAGAGAAGTGTAAAAAATATGGTTGTAAAGCAGGTTCATCTAAAGAATTCGATAAAAGTGTTTCTGATGATTATTACTTGATAGATGACCAAGAGAAAAAAGTACTTAATACTATTAAAGAAGAAATAATAAGAATAAGACAATTAATGGAATAAAACAAAATTGTCGCATATTTATAATAAAAGATAATAAAAAAGTAAAAACATAAACAATGGCAGATTTATTAATGAGAATGCCTGTTCCTTACGAACCAAAGAAAAAGAACAGGTTTATATTTAGATTCCCTACACCACTTGGTATTCAAGAATGGTTTGTGGCTTCAGGTTCTAGACCTGCAATTACAATAGAAGAAGTTCCGATTCAATTTTTAAATACTGAAACTTATGTAGCAGGTAGATTTAACTGGGAAACTATCGATGTAACTTTCCGTGACCCAATTGGTCCTTCAGCGGCTCAAGCTCTTATGGAGTGGGTACGTTTACACGCTGAATCAGTTACAGGTCGTATGGGTTACGCAGCTGGTTATAAGAAAGACGTTGAGTTAGAATTATTAGACCCTACAGGTGTTGTCATTGAAAAATGGATACTACAAGGAACTATGTTAACAAACGTTAACTTCAATGATTTAGATTATGGTTCATCTGATATCGCTGATATTAACGCTACTCTAAGGTTTGACAGAGCAATCCACGTATTCTAATATAAGAATTTAATTAATTATTCAATAAAAAAACCCTCTTTCTTAGGAGGGTTTTTTATATTTAGAATCAAACCAAAAGGTCCTACCGTTTCTATCCTTGATTTTTTCTTTCTTAGTGTAACACTTCATCCATTGTCTAAAGGTCATTCTATCATCAAAGTAAGGATTAGACCATTGTGATAATTGACCACCACCCAACTGATAGGCTTCCATCACCACTTCTTTACATAGTTCTAACATTTTTTTGTTTTTTATTGCTTCTCTAGAAGAAACAAATGGGTCTTGTTCTGCTCTATCTAATATTTCGGCTCTCAGATAATTACCCATTCCATTAAAGTATTTTTGATTCAACATCAACTCATATATAGGATTATTAAATATTTTTTTATCTGAGTTAGATTTTAAGTTATCAACAAAAGATTCCCATTCGGTTAACATACATGGACCTCTATTATCTGACCACTCGTAACTTTCTTTCCATCTAGAAAATCTTCTAAAGTCATACATACATAGTTTACCACCTTCTTTGGTCTCAAAAACAATGTGTGAGTGTTTAGGTATACCACCTTTTTCAATAAAAATCCAATTACCAGACATACCCATACCCATTAGAAACTTCTTTTCTTCTTCTGTTTCTGTATCGGTTATCACCAACATAAGTTCTTTACCTCTACTAGTGGATGATATTTTAAAACTCTTATAAGGTATCTCTAAGTTTGGGTTTTTGTTTTTATCTGATTTCTCAACACTTATATATTCTTCGTCATTACTAACGTAGTTTATATATTCGGACATGATTTTAACCTCTGCTAATTCAGGCATCTTTATTTGTTTTCGTTAATCATTCTTTCAATTCCTAAAACAACATCGTCATCTACTCTCATTCTACCACCGAATTCCATCTTAATAACTAAGAGTTTATTGACTGTGTTATTTATTTCTGAAGTATCTTTTCTTAACTTCGTTAATTCACTTTTTAATTCTAGTAAAGTGTCTAGTGCTCTATTTATTGTCATTTTTTAATATATTTCGTCTTCAAAATCATCTTCAGTATCTTCACTAATAACACCCGAACTGTAAAAACTATCTACTAATATTTGTGGTTGTTTTTTAGTTCCTTGGTAAAAGTTCTCTCCTAAAATACCGTGAAGTTTTAAACCTAATTCAAAAGCGTTCTGTACTTCATCCACCACAACATATTCATTATCGGTGTGGTAATTATGATATCCAGCAGCTAAGTTTAAACAAGCGAAGTTGAATTTATCCATTAGAGGCCAAATGTCAGTATAAGGATGTCTTTCCCAACTATCGATTCCGTGTTCTAAGATAGGTCCACTAACTTTATCAGCGAAATCACTTCCTTCCCCAAAAAGTCTTTTACCCATTAGAGTTAAACTCATTGAGTTACCTTTTGGTGAATCATATTGTATAGCGTACCCAACATTTTTAAAGAACTCTGGGTCCGCTTGTTTTGAACCTATACAACCGATTTCTTCTGATACAAAAAGAGCTACCTTAACATTTTCTAGTGTATCTAACATTTCCAAACATAGATAAACACCACACTTGTCATCTCCACCGATACCAGAAGGTCTCATTGTATCAGAATCGACTCCAGTTAAAATAACCTTATTATTCTCTTCTAATTGAACTACTTTTAAATTGGTGTTCACTCTATGTACTGTGTCGGTATGAGCAACGAAACAAGGATAATAGTCTGTCTCTCCTTTAGTGACATATATATTACCTATATTATCAACGTAATAATCATAACCTTTACTATCTAAAACACCTTTTAAGTATTCTATCATCAATCTCTCATTTCGAGAAAAAGTAGGTACTGATAATACTTCTTTTAATCTCTGTAATTTTAAATCTTCCATCTTCAATCCTTTTTATTTATACAAATATAAGGACTTTTTTTGGTTCTAACAAATTTTTTTTGATCTTTTTTGCTTTGAAAAGCTTTTCTTTAAGCTTATATCTATATTATATTAAGTAAAAGCGCTATAAGAATATTGATCTAAAGGCTGCTTAAAAAAATAAAAACAAAATATTTATTAATGTAAATAGTATAATAAAAGTTTTATAAAAAAAATTTAATGGAAGTACAAAATCAAACAACAGAAAACAATAGCGTACAGATAGAAGTACCTTATGATATAATACCTTTACCTTCGAAAGGTTTGTTATATCCAGGTAAGACACCTACAATTGAGGTTGAATACTTAACAGCGATGGATGAGAATATTTTAACTTCTCCTAACCTTTTACAATCGGGTAAATTTATTGAGGTCTTAATGAAAAGAAAAATTAGACAAGGACAAGTAAGACATGATGATTTACTTATAGGTGATAGAAATTCTATTCTAATTTGGTTAAGAGCGACAGGATATGGTGAAAAGTATCCAGTTACAATACAAACCCCAGAAGGAATTGAAATTGATTCAGAAGTGGACTTAACTACTTTGAAACAAAAAGAATTGGGTGCTGAACCAGATGATAACGGATTATTTGATTTTACTTTACCCCAATCTAAAAAAAGAGTTAAATTCAGATTATTAACAGTAAAAGACGAAGATGATTTACAGAAGAGAGAGAAAGCTCAAGAAAAAAGAAAGGCAGAATTTTCAGATTCTTTAACACATAAGTTAGGTACACATATAATGAGTATCGATGGTAGAACTGATAAAGAGTGGATACACAACTTTGTTAGGGTTATGCCAGCTAGAGATTCTTTAGCTTTAAGAAAATATATTAATGACATCGAACCAGGTGTTGATTTATCTATTACTGTTGAGGGTCCTGGGGGTGACCCTATTGACACATTTCTTGTCCTTGGACCAGACTTTCTTTGGCCTGACTTTGGACTCTAAGCCTTACCTAACCCAAGAAATATACATTTGTACAAAACATATAGGGTTTAGTAGATTAGATATTCTAACGATGCCAGTATGGGAAAGAAGATATCACATCCAACAGTTATTAGAGGAGAAAGAAGAAGAACAAAAACAAATAGACCAACAAACCAAAGCCGCATCTAGTGGTGGTGGTAAAAGAACTAGAAGAGTAACTACTTAGGTTACTCTTTTTTTCTTTATTGTCATATTTATAATAAAAAGAAGTATGGACTTGAAATTAGAAAATATACTTAATTCAAATGTGGGTGACGAGTTAATAAACGAGTTCTTCACAATTGGTAAAGGTGAGATATTTAAAGACTATATACCGATATCGTTTTTTAGTAATCCAGTGAAAACCAGAATGGTAATAAGTGGTGTTGAATCAGAAGGTGAAATAACCTTATCTAGTGAAGATTTTCAAAAACATAAAAATAATGATGGTAAAGTTTTAGATGTTTATACTTTTAATTACATACCTATCCCAAATGATAAAATAAAAGCTGGTGAAGAATTCATCATTAAGATAAAGGGTAAGGATATGTATGACCCTTCAGTTAAGACACCAGCACTTTTAATGGATAAAAGTTATAATACTTTAACAGAAAAAATTGATACTAAAAAATCAGGTGAAGAACCTACTGAAACAGAAGAAGGTGGGGAAGAACAAAATGTAGAAGTAGGTGATGAAACTTTTAATGAAATAGAAAAAGATTTATCTAATTTAAAATCACAGGCTTCCAAACTAACATCAATAAAATTAAGTGATAGAGCCGATGACCCAAATTTTAGAAGAAACTTAGTTTTAAATTTCGCTAATTCTAATAAAACAAATATTAAAATAAAAGGTGAGTCTTTATTTAATATGTTGAAAAAACTTTCTGATGATAAAATAGTGGAAAAAGATGAAGTAAAATGGACTGATGAGGTTTCTACTTTTTTTAATGACCTATTTAAATTATTTAGTCAATTACATAAATGTTGTAAAGAAAATAAATTATACTTAAAAATTAAGAAATTTTTAAAGAACCTATACGAAATTTTAAAAGAAATTAGAGGTAACTATAAAGACCAAAAGAAACGTGACCAAGTATTTACTAAAATAGTCATGGAAATGGGTGAAATGATACAATACCTATCAAAAGTAGACTCATTCACTAACAAAGGTCAAAAAGCTGAAAACATAATTAAAGAAGAACCACAACGAACAAGAATAGTTTTCAAAGATTTTAACGTAAACAAACCAGAAGTCATTAATGATACAAAGAAAACAATTTTTGATGATGAGAATCTAAGTCAAAAAGAAATGGAGAGATTGGCTTTTAAATTATATGGTAAAGATGCTGGTAGGTTTTTCCCTAAATTATCTTTAAAATTTAAAGATATAAAAAACATATTCGGTGTTGGTGTTGGTGGTATTCAGACCAGACAAGATAAGTTAGCAGATAAATATGGAATTTACAATTTAGATGCTATGGTAGGTGATAAAGCTTATAAAAGTATGAAGAACACACCTCAATATGAAATATTATTTGAAAATGATGTTAGAATAGAAGACGCTCAAAATAATATAAAATTAGTAATTAAAAAAGACTCTAAAAAAATATTTAATTATGATAGTTCGGAAGATGTGTTGGTACACAAGACTAGTGGTAATAAACACCCAAACGTTAGTCTTATCTACATGGAGATGGAGGAAGAACCCAAAGAGGGGGAAAGTTATAATAGTAAGATAAGTAAAATTATACCAACAAAAGGTCCTATATTAGAGAAAACACCTAACTATCGTGTGAAGTTTAAAGTAATTGATAAATTATAATAATAAATAAAATTTTAAAAGTTGGCATTTAACCCTAAAGATCTTAACGCTTACAAAGAGTTTCTAAGCACACAACAAAAAATCTCAGAAACAATAACTAAAGGAACTAAGTCCTTTATTACTGGTGCTAGAGATGCTAGAAAAGCCTCCAACGATTTAAAAAAAATAAAACAAGATTATAATAGGTTATTAGCAGAAGAGAAAAAACTCGAAGAAGATATAACCAAACTAGATGGTGAACAACAGAGAATCGCCGAAGAAAAATTAAAAGTTTTACGGGCAGAGAAGAAAGCCACCGAAGACGTACTCAAAAAACAAGAAGCCTTATCCAAAGCACTTTCAAGTCAAGTAAAGAGTGTTAAAAATTTAGCAGTAGCCTTAGGTAGGGATACATACAAAGCATTAAGTAAAGTAACCGTAAAGGCAAAAGAGTTAGGTAAAGAGTTCTCTGAGTATGATGACTCTATGAGAAGAACCGCCGTTAATATCGGTGTTGTCGGTAAACAGTTCAATCAAATGCGTAAAGAGGCTTATAGAGCTTCTTTAATGACTCAAAGAATAGGTGTTAACGCCAAAGAACTTGTAGAAAACTTTGGTGGATATGTCGATGAGATAGGTAGATTAGTACCTTTTACTACAAAAGCTGGTAAAAATTTAGCTTATATGGCACAAGGAACATCTTTAGGGGCTCAAGGAGCTGCTCAGATGGCTGCTAGTTTAGATAGCTTCGGTATGTCTATTGAGACTAGTGCTAAGTTTGTGGAGGATGTTGTTCACATGTCTGAAAAAATGGGTGTAAACTCAGGAAAGACATTAAGAATGTTACAACAGAATTTAGCTAAAGCAGCCACCATGAACTTCAACGGTGGTGTTAATGCGATGGCTAAAATGGCGGCGACCGCTGTTAAGTTAAAAGCAGATATGGGTAGTACATTGAGTTTTGCTGAAAGAATGTATCAACCCGAAGAAGCTATCAAAACTGCCGCAAGTTTTCAAATGTTAGGTGGGGCTATTGCTGGTATGGGAGACGGTCTTCAATTAATGGCTAAATCTATGTTTGACCCAGAAGGACTTCAAAAGGATTTAGCAAAAGCTGCCGCTTCTTTAATGAAGTTTGAAGACGGACAAGCTCGTGTTTCTAGTGTTCAAGCTAAAATAAAGTTAAAAAACTTGGCAGAACAGACTGGTATATCAGAAGAAGAATTAACTAGACAAGGTCAAATATTGAAAATACAACAACAAATTGGTAAGTCATTATCACCTAGGATGGATAGTGAAACTAGAGAATTTATTAAAACAATCGCTACTTATGATGAAAAGTCTGGTGGTTTTGTGGTTAAAACAGGTGATGGATTTGTAAAGGTTTCTAACCTACAAGAAGACATCGCTAGGAATTTAATGTCTGAAAACAAAACTTTGGAAAAAAGAGCTGAGGACGCACAAGGATTTATGACTAGAATTAAAAATCTATTGGAGTCTTTAAAGAGTTTAAGTTTCTCCTTTTTCGCTGGATTAGACAAAAGTTTAGGTCCGGTGTTAGACCGTTTGACTGGTCGTGGTGAGGGTACCTTAAATGATTTCGCTGATAGATTTGAAATGTGGGGTGAACAATTAGGTAATTGGCTTGCTACTGGATTAATGCCATTAATGCAACAAGGAATACCCATGGTTCAAAAATCTGCTAAATTCGTTGTAGATACAATGCAAAAAGGAATTGACTTTATGAAAGCACTTTATAAATCAGCTGAAGAATTAATGGTCAAATACGTAATTCCTTTTGTCAAAGAAGTCGCTAAACATGTAAAAGAGTTTTGGGATGAAAACGGTAAACACATCAAAGCTCTAGCTGGAGCTATGGCTGACGCCACCACAGCGATGTTACCAGTACTAGTTAAAGTAGCTAAATTTCTAGGACCTGGTGGTATATTCGCTATCATTATGATGAAAAAATTCCCAGGTTTAATGGGTGGATTATTCCAAAGACTAGCTAACAATACCAAAGGAGTGTTTAATAGATTGTTTGGAATGCCTGGATCGAGTCCTGCTAGACCTAGTTATGTTGTACCATTAGGTGGTGGTGTGGGAGGTGCTGGTGGTGCTGGAGGAATGATGATGGGACCAGGTGGAGCTAGAGGTGCTGCCACAACTGGTAGATTCGCTTCTGGACCTAGAGCTGGTCAAAGATTTTACAAAGTGGGTAATCAATTCTCTACTTACGCAAACTATAGAGCGGCTGGGGGTTTAAGTGCTGCGGGTAGATTTGGTAATATGATGGGTGCTGCATCACCTTACATGATGTTAGGTGGTATGGCTTTGGGTATTGGAAGACAATTTTTAGATAATACTAATTCTGCAGCTGGAAAAGCAATGGGTATGGGTGCTGGTATTCTTGGGGGTGCTGGTACTGGTGCTATGTTGGGTAGTATGATTGGACCTGTGGGTACTCTCGTTGGTGGTGTGATAGGTGGTCTAATTGGTGGTGTTAACGCCTACATGAACGAATATGTAAAAAAAGAAGTACCCACTCTATCTAACAAAGGGGTTATGAGTCAATTAGATAAAATGAAAATGGCTTCAGTTAAAACTGGTTATATGGCAGATGGACAAATAGCTGGTGGCGGTTCTGTAATTCTCTCTCCTGCAGGAACCTATTTTACAGATAAAAAAGATTATATTACCGCATCAACAAACAACCCCTTAACAGCAGGAAGTACAGTTAATAGGAATGATACCCTTACTTTTGGTGGTACAATAAAATTAGACCTAGGTAATAACAGATCATTTGAGATGAGTTGGGATCAAATGACTGAATCTCAAAAACAAGAATTTGTTGCTGGAGTATTCTCAAGAGCAAGATAAATAACTAAGTTGGATAATATTTATTAATTAAAGAAAAGAAATGCCTTCAATAAATCCCGAAAATTACAACATAGACAGTTTTAATAGTCAAAATCTAGGACCTATTACAGTTCAAGATTTTAGGGATTATGTCTTAAATCATAATCTACCAGGTTTGGACCCAGTTCTAAGTCAAAATGGTATTGATAATTATGGTTTAAATATTTACGCACCACTTTTATTTAATCCTACAGAAACGGTAAATGATTTACCTAATTTAACAGAAGTATCTTTTTTACCTAGTCCGATTAACGATAATACCTCACCCAGACCAGACAATAAAAAAAGAAATTTATTTACCAACGAAAAACCTTTTTACGGTTCTCAAACAGAGGAAGAATCTTTTGAGGTAACAACAAGGTCATTAGATGACCCAGGTTCAATAGATTCATGGGTGGAAGAAGCGGGATTTTCAACCGATGTATTCTCAGTTAGAAATTTTAATAACCTAACCAATAATGAATACGGTCCAGAATTCGTTGAAACTTATAACGACCCAGACCAACCCCTAGAATCTACAGGTTATAAACAATACCCTTCTGATGCAGGTGGTGATGTTATAGGACCCATTATAGCTAGAAGTCTAGGATTTAGTCCTGAGAATTTTATAAACTTCCCATCACCTTTACAAGAAACAGCCAAAGAAAGAAGGATTGAGGAATTAACTAATAGAATTAAATTAAACTTTGTTGATGATACTGTTGGTAGATTAAACTTAGACCCACTAGGGTTGTTAGCTGGACAAAGTGTTTTTCTACCAGATTATACAATAACCAAAAGAAAAGGAATATTAGGTAAAGCTGCTCAGTTCACTGCTAGTCTAGGTGGATTTAATTGGCCAAGAAGTCCATTAAAAGGTGGTAAGAATCCAGATTTAGGTAGTAATGCCTTTCAAGCAGACTTATTAGACTTTACTGGTAGAGCACAAAGAAAAATATTATATAAAAATGTCTACTCAAGTAAATACACCCCAGAACTATTAACTAAGGGTTATGATTTAGAAAATGCGGGAGCAGATACATTAAGTGCTGGTGGAGCACAATCTTTAGGTGAAGGAAAGAAAACACCTAACAATTATTTAAAATTAAACCCAAAATTAAATAAGGATGAATCTACTAGAGAACGTAAAATAGGTAATTGGTTAAGGGATTTAACAACTAAAGGAGACCAAACCCTACAACCCGACTCAGATAGATTAACCACACCATCAGACCCATTTGTTACTATGGGTATAGATGGTCAATATCCTTCTATAGATAATTTGGACCCTAACTCTGTCTTTACTGAGTTAGACTTTATAACCCCACCATCATACCAATACGGTGGAGAAGATTATTACCCAAATAAAACAACCTTAAAACCATCACAAGAAGATAGTGATAATGGTTTAAATAGTTTTACACATACAACACCTGGTACAAAAAACCTATTCTATTGGCAGAATAGGGATAGAAGTGTTGCTAAAAGAGGTTTATTAGATTTTACACAAAAAATGATTAATAACACAGACGCGAATGGATATAGAGGTGGAGCTAAATTTATTGGTCGTTTTGATAGTGATAGTAATTTAAAAGATGTACAAGTTGATGTGGGTGACGGAGAAGTTAGAAACGTACCTAGGTCGAAAGATGTCTCCAAAGGTAACTTACTTCGAGGAGCAGATGGTGACCATTATTGTCGTTCATGGACAACTAGAAATCCATATCAAAATCATTATGATTTAATTAGGAGAAGCAGATTATATAGAGCTGGAGGTGGTTCAGATACAGGACCTTTTCCAGGTCCATATCAAAGTACCTTGGAAGATAATGGTCACGTTAAGATAGCACCTTATAAAAGTGATGACTTTGAAATTGGGACACCACCAGGTTCGACATCACCAAGGGGTATTTTTAATGCTGGTAATGATGTTAAGAGATATATGTTCTCAATCGAGAATTTAGCTTGGGCTGACGCACCAGAAAAAATAGGTTTAGAAGCGTGTGAAGTAGGACCTAACGGTGGTAGAATTATGTGGTTCCCACCATATGATATTAATTTCACGGATAACACAACAGCTAATTGGGATAGTACCGTCTTTCTAGGTAGAGCAGAGCCTGTCTATACTTATAACCATACAGAAAGAAAAGGTACTCTAAGTTGGTCTATAATAACTGACCACCCCTCCGTTATTAATAAATTAAAAGAACCTTTAGAGGGTAAGATATTAGAGTTTTTTGCTGGATGTGGTGTGGATGTTACTAAATTTTATCAAGAAATAAAAGAAGAAATTTTAACAGAAACTACTTGGTTACCTGTAGAGGAATCGATACCACCACCACCACCTCCTCCTCCACCTCCCCCTCCACCACCTAAAAAAGAACCACCTGTTAAAGTATTAAATTTCTATTTTAGAAATGCTGGACCAGGAGATGGTAGTGCTAAAGGTAGACCTGGTGTGGGTAGAACTATTGAAGAGGAAATAGCGGTAAATTATGATACTGGTAAATTCAGTAGTGACGGTGTAGGTAAAAATGAAATATCAAAAACAAAGAAGGGTGACTACCTAATGTTAAATGAACAAGAGTGGTTTACAACTGGTGGTGATGAAAGTAAAGGTATAGAGGCTTTAATAGATTTCTTAGCAACAGAAGATGGACAAGAATGGTCTATTAGACTAGAAGGTTATTGTAGTGCACTCTCAACCGACAAATATAATCAAATGTTATCCATAGACAGAGTTCAACGTGTCTATGAATATATGGCGAAAGCGGTAAAGGAAAGGGGTGAAACTGGTGGTTCTGGATATACTTACATTCCAGAAAACTTTAAAAAAGTTCATTTTGGTTATAAATGTACTGATGGTAAAGATGATAAAAGAACCTCTTATAGGAAAAAAAGAGATGCTGAATTGGGAATGGATTCTAGAAAATGTGCTGAATGTTTCTCAGTTGGTCGTAAATTCGGTTACTACCCTTATGTAGAATCTATTAAAGATATAGGTACTCCAGAAAGTCAAAAATTAACAGAGGAGGACTTATCAAAACTAGGTAGATGGGTTACAGTCGCTTTAAGTGAGGACCAAGCAGCTCAAGTAGATGAGGATGGTTTACCATTAGAAAGTGAACAATTAGATGGTACTGTCATATCTGTCGGTACACAATCTAATACAGCTAAAAAAGATAGGAAGGTAAGAGTAAGGTTATTTAGAAATCATGAATATGTTGCACAAAATGAAAAGGCTAAAGATGAGCCAGAACTTGTACCAGACTTAGAAATAGTCCCACTACCTATAATTACCCCAACAAGGATAGAACCCAAACCACCAATAGTCGTACCTTTACTTGGTTTTGATGGTTTCCCAGTGGGTAGTATTGAAGTAGATTCAAATGGTAAAGTACTTAAAGATGGTTTACCAGTAACTGAATATAAACCCGAACCTAAAAAGACTAGAAAAGAAAGAAGACTAGAGAAAAAGAAAAAGGCGAGTGATGAGTATGAAAAACAAGTTGTTACTTCAGCGGGTACTAAAACAATTGTAACTAAATATGGTGAAACGTTGGAATTACCAACTACCGATAATATATTGAAACAAAAAAACACAAACTTTTCAACAACGGAAGAGATAGCTAGAAGAGCTTTTGATGGTGGTGTATCTGAAAACGTTCTAGATTCCGAAATTAGTGAGAACCCAATAGTTACCGAAAGGGTGGTTAAGAGAGTCGTACAAAAATTATTTAGAGAATGTGAATATTTTGAAAAAATTAAAACATCTGACCCATTCTTATACGAAACGATAGAAGAAAAAGTAAAATTTTTCCATCCAGCTTTCCATTCTATCACACCCGAAGGTTTAAATAGTAGATTAACATTCTTACAACAGTGTATGAGACAAGGACCTAGTTTAAGGGATTCAAACAATATAACACAAAATATGGCATTTGGTAAACCACCAGTTTTAATATTAAGAATCGGTGATTTCTATTACACTAAAATAATACCCGATTCATTAAATGTTAATTACGAACCTTTACAGTGGGATATGAACCCAGAAGGTGTGGGTGTTCAACCGATGATAGCTAAAGTAGACTTAAACTTTAGTATGGTTGGTGGTTCTAGTTTAGATGGCCCTATAGATAGATTACAAAACGCCGTTTCGTTTAACTTCTTTGCTAATACATCTGTTTATAACCCTAGAAGATATTATGATGGTAATATTGCTAACAGAGACGCCTTTAAAACACTAGAAGAGAAGTTAGAGGCAAATGCTGATAGTATAGAGTTAAATAATGAGAATATTGGTTTCGGAGCCTTCAAGTCTCAAAATCAGGCATCTAAAGAGTTTTATGGTAAAGACACAGGTGGTCAACAAAATAATGTTAAAAAAGACGACAACAATAGTGGTAACGATACTGAAAACGAAGAAGTTAAAGCTTCATTCTATTTTAATGACTTAGGAATTACCCCAACAGGAGCTGAAATACCAGAAGATCAAAAAATAGGTACCAATATTTTGATAGACCCTAATCAAGCCAACAGACCAGTAGACGAAGCATTACTAACTGGTACAGCAGATGAAGTTGAGGTAACGGGTATAGACCCCACAACAAGTGTTTTCTATAATGGAGGTTTTATGGGTACTGAAGAAGAACAACAAGAAATAGCTAATATGTATCCAGGTTCTACAACCCCACTAATAGAATTGAGACAAAGTAATGTTTATGGTGTTGATTATTTAGAAATACAAGAATTACCAACAGGACCATTAGGTGAAGAAGTATTAACTGGTACTATCAATGATAACCCAGTTAGTTTATCTAGAGAACAATTTAAATATCCAGATGGAACTGGAGGTATTTTACTAGACACCGTTACATTTGGTATTAATAATGAAGGAATCCTTCAAGGATGGCAGGTTTCTAATAGAGTCATATTAAAATTAACTTACCCAGATGGTACAGTAGAAGATATGGAAGATAAGTCTTACATAATTAAAATTAGAAGAGCATTAAATGATTTAGGTTCACCTTATACGGATTACAAAACATTAAATGTTGGTCAAATAACAACTGAATTAGTTTTTGAAGTACAAAGATTCTTTATGGATTGGTTCGAATTAGATGGATTTGAAAATGGTAAATATAAATTAGATGTTACGTGGATATATTCTAGAGAGGTAACAGAAAAAACATTAGACTTCGACACAACTAAAAAAGTGGGTGATTTAGTGGTTAAAGAATACAAAGAGACATTTGAATATAATTTATATAGCCAAGACTATGTTAGTAATACCGCAATAGGACCACAATTACCATAAATACTTTTAAAAAAAAGTTTACATTTGAGATATTTATCTAATAATTAAATAAGATATGGCAACTAGTTATTTTGATAGATACGGTAATTTTAAAAATAAAGATAAATTTAACTTTATTCCTTTTATAAAATTAACAAAAAAACCAACAGATTTAAGAATAAGTTGGAAGGATACAAAAAGACTAGATAAAGTTTCTAATGAGTTTTATGGTTCACCCTTTTATGGGTGGTTAATTTTGTTAGCTAATCCAGAATATGGTGGTTTGGAGTTTGATATACCAGAAGGGACATCATTAAGAGTACCATTCCCATTAATGGAAAGTTTACAAGATTACCAAAAAAAGGTAGATAATTATATTTTACAAAATGGCAGAGAGTAGTACACAGTTTGGATGTAACGATATAACTAAAATTGTTTCAGGGTGTGAGGAAAATGGTAACATAAGATTAATTAACCCAAATGCACAAATAGATGAAGAAGGTGTTAAGAATGAAGACCTAGTTATCTATGCCACATTAAGAGCTAGAGTAAAGAATAAAAGTTTATTGGTTGGTAAAGATGACGAGATTTGGAACGAATTAACTTTTATAAAAGCTAAGTCTAATGCTCCAGGACAAGCGGGTGAAGGTTCAGCAAATGCTACTCCTGAGAATACAAGTTTCCTAACTACTAATTGGACTAATATCGGTTCTTCAGATATGTTGTTTGAACAAGACCATGAAACTTTTGGTATAACTAATATAAACGTAGACATTCAAGCAGACTTTGTACCAAGAGTAAGTATTGATTTTGTGGATATAAGAGGAGCTACCTTATTTGAACAAGGTTCTTGTTCTCCATACGCTAGTTTCTTCCACCAACCTTACCCAGTTTTTGAATTGGTTTTAAAGGGTTATTACGGTAGTCCTATAAAATATCAGTTAATGGTACAAGACTTTAAAACTAGTTTTGACGCGGCTTCTGGTAATTATGTATCTAAAGGTGAGTTTATTGGTTTTAATTATGCTTTTCTTTCTGATATCATATTAGCTTATGTTTTAGCAGTACCTTATATAGAAGGTAGTGATGAAGTTTTAACAGGTATTTACGAAGACTATTTAAAGTATTATGACGAAAGAGGGTTCAACCAAGGTAAAAATAAATTTGAACCTTTAAGTGCGGATGATAATTCACCTTTAACCTTATATAACTACGTAAGAAAATTACAAGAATTAGAGGGACAAGGTAATTCAGATAAAGGACCTATTGCAGAGATACAAAGTTCATCAGAACTTTTTACTATTGAAAACCTAGACAAGTTTCAAGAAATATTAGGTGATATAGATGATGCTATTACTAAAGATTTTGATGAAGAGTGGAAAAAAGAAGGTGGTAAGAACAATAACAATTTATATTATTACGGTAATAATTCTGCAGGTAATACAGGTGTTAACACAGAAAAACTATTAGATGTTTATAATAAATATTTTGGTAATACTGGTTTAGTAACAACAAAAACATCAGTTTATAATGATTTAGTTGAAGATGCAGGTTCTTCATTTTTAACTAGTTTTTCTAACAACCCAAAAATAGAAAGAGGTCCTACTTATTTATTAAGTTTAGATTTAGATTCTTTTATCAAACAATTAGATATTAAGTTAGAAGAAATATCTTTAGATTTAAAAGCTAAAAGAAAAGAATTTATTGATTTAGCAAACTCTAAAATTAAAGCTTCGGTAGGTTTTGTACCCACAGTAAGGAGTTTTTTCACAACTTTAATAGCTAATACAGAGTTGTTTTTAGAACTACTAAGACAAACATCTTATGACGCTGAATTATATCACCAAAGAAATAGTGATTCAGATAAGATAAGATTTAAAAATCAAGAAGAGGTACCAGTTTCTGATATTGTTTATGCGTGGCCTACTTATACGGAATTAAAAAATAGTGGTACTAGAGATGAAACAGAGGTTGAGACTTACCCAGGAACCAACCCCAAATTCCAAGATTGGCCTGAAGTTATATTTGTAGAAAAATTGTTGAAGGCTCTGACTGAAATGAATAGAAAATTACAAGAAGGTGAAGGTGATGATTTTAATCCAGAGGTAGACCCATATGATGGTATACCAGGTAGAGACAATTATTTCCCAGTCAATGCTATGGAAACACCTTTAGGGGCTAGAGATGCTAACAATAGTTACTACAATCTAAATTCAAAAGACGCAGTAATAAGAGCTTTAGGTGAAAGATTCATATTGTATAGTAATGTTACGGGAGTAAACTCTAATTTCTTAAATACATCAATAATAGCTTCAGCTAAAAATAGTTTTAACGAAACCTTATTAGAAAGGGGTCAATACGCTATACAACCAGTAGAATTTAATTTGGATAAACCTTTTGACCCCACTAAAAGATATCAAATATTTCCAGGTATAGAAAAATTGAATAATGGTATTTTAACACCTTACTTTAGTGCGGGACATTATTTTAATCCACAAAAATGGGGTGGTAAAGATTTAAATGGTCAAAGTAATTTAACATATAGTTCTAACTACAAAGAAATAGGTGGTATTAAGGGGTATCCATATATTGATGATAGATTATTTTTTGGTAGTCCAAAACCTATGGGGTTACCTAGAGTCAATAGTGATTATGAAAACACAAAAACATCCGACAATAAAAATGGTATTGGTGATTTAATTAGTGGTGATGGTGAAATAAAAAGTGCTAATAATCTAACTTATGACCAATTAACTTCGGCACAAGAATTAAGGTCACACGTAATTAGTTTTAAACAGTCAATATTTGACTTTGAAACAAGTACCACAGATTCTGGTACAGAGTTTATTGAAAGTTTTAAATATGAGGGTAATTTAGGTAATAAAAAAAGTTTCAGTAATGATGAAAATGTAGTTGTTTTGGAACCACTTTATTACACCACAAAAATGATAATAATATTTGTTGATAAAGATACCACAAAACCAGGTTACAATGTTGAAAATCATATATCACAAATACCACAAGATGTTAGAGATAAATCGTGGATTGTATTGTGTACTAATTATGTTGGTTATGATTATACTGGTAAAAATAAAAATGCTAGAGCAGATTTTTTAATAACTAATCTTGCAACAAATACTTACTTACGATTAGTGGACAAAGTTGTAGAATTACTTTACAAAGCAAAAGGAAACCCAACCCGAAAACTTACTTCAGACGAAATAGATTTATCAGATGGTATAGAAGAAGCTTTTCAAATAACTCTAATAGGTTACGGTTCTGGTTCTTTTGAAGCTTTTTCTTATAGAGATAGTATCGAGGGAGGTTTTGGTGATTCTTCCATAGCAGATAGTGTAGAAATGGTTGGTTTAGCCGACCCCAATTTATTTGGTATTTCTGGAACGAGTTATGGTGATGTAGGACAAGATGCATATGAAGGTCCTTTCGGTGTTGTTGAATATTTCCCAACACAAACCCTAGAAAATACAAAACAATTTTTAAATTCCCCAACAAAAGGGTTTAGAATGGTATGGGGTAGTGATACCCAAGTAAATGTTTTTGGTGGGGGGGATACACCTAATCAATACCAAAAACTAGAAAATTATATAAAATCTTCTACCCCACCAGCAGGTGCGTCAGGAAAATCTTCTAAAATAAGTGGTTTAAATAAATCAGAAGCTCTGAGAGTTTGGTTTGAAACTTATGGTGAAGAGGTGATTGGTGACGTTTCCGAAAATGATAATTTATTATTCCCCTCATCTAATGTAGAATCACAAGTAGGTACTACTGAAGAAAATAATGAATTAACACCAGATAATACACCTAATTGGGGTAGTAATTATAATTTAAGTCAAAGACAATCAGAGAATTGGGAATATTTAGGTAGGTTGGAAGCACATAATGTTTTTAACTCCTTAAATAATGAAAATTTAATAGGTAATATTTTAAGCTCTTTAGATAACGTTAAAGAATTACATAAAAACATATTATCTACATTAGGCATTACCCAATCCGATACTTATGATGGTGATGATTCACATGAATTATATAGGTATGATAAACCGATTGTTATAAATAGGGTTTCTAAAGAAAAGGGTGGACAAATAAAAGTTTTACCCAATATTCATAATATGAAAGGTTCCGATTTAGTTAGATTAACTAGATTCGACAACATAACAGCGAGTGGTTGGGATTTCAGTACTAAAGATAAACCATCATACTCACCAGTTTATTATTGGTATAAAAACGCTTCTGGTAGAAATGGTTTTGGGATTGAAAAAGAATCTACTTTTATCACATCTGGTGTTTTTAATAAATTAACTGAATATTATGGTTCGGAACCAAAGGGTGACAATACATTAGAAATAAGCGAGAGTAATACACAATATGTAGACTCTGTATTAGCTAGAGATTTTAATGTTAAAGAAGGATACCAAACATTAATGTATAGATATGATAAAGGTATGCCTAGAACAGGTTTATTTAACACAGAAGGTACATTTTTAACAAATTCTTCTAGAGCTACTATTGATGGTTCCGTGGACGAAAAAGGTGATGCTATGGCAAATACATTCACACAAACAAATACTGTTATTTTAGATAAAATATTAAATGTAGATGTGTGGCCAAATCAAGTATTTGCTTATAAAGAGTTTTCAAACATTAAAGGTAAATATAATAAAATAGGTGGTGAGTTCACTAGAAAATACATGAAAACACCGAGTGAGTTCGCTTTAACCCAACAAGGAGATACTAGTTCCCCAACAAATCCTAGGTCCAATGCATCTGAATTGAATCAAACTCGTACTATGGGTATTACTTGGAACACCCTAAACTTTAATACACCCATATATGAAACTTATAGTTTAGAATCCGCCAAATTAAGAGGTGATTTAGGTAAAAATGAAAATTCTAGTCCAGGTTGGGAAAATTATAGAGCATCTATAATATCTTACAGTAATTGGGCTAGTCGATTCATAGATGAAACAAAATCTTTAAAAGAATCTGCTAACACAAAAGGTGGTGGTAAGCAACTAGAAGTTTCTTCTGGTTTTGGTTTAAATGGGTCACTCTCAACTTTCTTTAACACCAGTAAGTTAGATGGTATTAAATTAGAAAATTTAAATTTCTTCAATCAAGGAGCTTCAATAACAGAATCACCTTGGTGGAGACATAATTTCCCCTCAAATGATTCAGGTTCAAATTATTGGGGTGATAATAAAACATATTTTTCATTTTTTGGTGCGGGTGTATTCAACGAAATAGAAGGTCGTGTTCTTAATAATCAGGCTGATGGTGATAAATATAAAAGAAAAGCCTCAGACCAAAACAATTACACAAATGATGATAAAGAAGGTAAACAAGCAACATATATTAGTAAAGCACCTTTATTTGTTGGTTTAGGTAATGATTTAGATTCTTATAATACCACCTCTAAGTTTTTCCCAGGGGGTAATGGAGCTAAGTTTAATTATTTTGGAGCTGAAAACATTACCCAAGTATATAAAAACGGTAGTTTCGGAGCTGTATCTGATTCCACTAATCTAAGTCCAGTTAGTAGACAAACTTATTATGGTAGTTCTATCGATTGGTCAGTTAAATTAACTAATAAAAATCAACCCATAGGTAGAAAGTATCAATTAACAAATCATAATAAAGAAGATTTTAGTGTTACTAGAGACTCAGATTCTGGAACGGTTGGTACTGACGGTTCAATAGATTTAGGTAATATAACAGTAGACCCAAGTTTAACTAGTTATAATAAAACTAAAGCTTGGAAAGGTTCTCTAGCTTATTTATTCTTATCAAACCAATTCCACAAACCTTGGACAGGTCTATATACTAATACTAATAAAAATTTAGGACCACAAGGTTACTTCGGTCTATCATCCTTTAACGCTCAAATGCCGAGACATTCTGTATTAATGTTAGGAGCAGTATTATGGAGAATGAGAGAGGCTGGTTTATTAGAATCCGATGATAACAAATGGAACTTATCACCAGAAATAACAAACGGACTAGACCCAGTCAACTACCCAATGATACCTAACACTTCGGAAATAGCTTTTAAAGGAAGTGCACCAACTTTAGATAGTAAAAACTTTTTATTTGGCCAAGATTCAATCTCTATTAATTATGATGAGGTAGATACTGAATTAAACCCCGCTGGTTCTGTTTGGCCAACTAATCATAATGTAAGACCACCCCAAATATCCCTTATATCATATCCGGATGGAGGAGTAAATGGTGGATATTTTTTTGGTAATAATAAATTTATGACATTTCCTAGAGCGGATGAATGGCCTGTACCTAATTTAGGTATGATAGGTGCATATGATTTCTTTGCTGATAAAAAAGCTAAAAACCCATTTAAAAATCAGTATAGAATATTCACACCTATATTAGCTAATTCTGGAATGAACGCTTTAAGATACAACACTCAAGACTTTAGATTTAGAAATACTAAGGAACAAGTAGACGCTTATAAAAAGAAAGTGGAAGAATTGGTAGTAAATTTTGCAGATAAAATAGATAAGAAAGCAGGAGAAGCAGCTTCTGCAACCGCACAAAACGCAAGTGCAGACGGACAAACCGAAGAACAAGCGGAAGCGGCTGGACAAGCACAAGTCCAAATAGCGTCAGAATTACTAGATGAAGTTAAGAAAAAAGCTGATGAAAAATTAGTAGAGGGTGCTGTTAACACAATAGATGAATTATTAAAGAAAGTGCCTTTTATAGCTGGAACAGAAGAAAGTTTTACTAGATTTACTTCCTTGGTTTATGAAGGTAGAGAATTTATGAATGGTGCACTACTTAGTACCGAATCAACTGAATTCCTTTTCCAAAAAGAGAAACCCAATAGTTTGTTTTTTCGAGGTGTTCAAGGCATAATGGGTTTAGATTACTACTTTGATTGGAGAAATAGTGAATACTACAGAATGGACCAAGTACCTGACGGTAGAAGTTCACTATGGAAGAACATTGGTGATGATGTTGTGGTAAAAACAGCTTATGGTGCTGAAGAGGAAGGAAGAGATTGGGGTAAATGTTTTTTGAGAAATATAATTGAAAATAATCAGGGTGTAGCCCCAGAGTCAAATCAAAAATTTGGTACGTTTTATGAAGTTACCATAACATCCCCCGAAAGATTAGAAAGATTAAATGAAGCAAAAACATATCTTATTAAAGCTAATGGACTTGAAGAACCTGTTTTTGTTGATTCGATAATAGAAGAAGTACCTTATGATAAAGAAAAAGATGTCACTTATAGAGTTTACAAGGGTTCAACAGACTATGATTTATACGCTAATGGAACAGGAGAACCACTAAAAGGACGTTCCGATACACCATCTACATTGACAGAGAATATTTTAAATTCTAATGGAAGTGTAAGATATGCCGCAGGTACTAAATATAAGGAATGGACTGTTAAATATGGTTCTCTAAATATCACACAAAATAGTGATGGTGAATGGAATTTAATAACTCCACAAGTTTTAGAAAAGAATGGTTATACACCCACTAGTGGTTCAAAAAAATTAACTACTAAATTTGATATTAATAGATACAAAAATAAATCAAATAAAATCGATACAACTACATTAAATGTTAATTTAAGTAAAAATCTTGGTGGAGGTACTTATATTGGTGATAGGAGTATAGAAGCTCAACATGAAATAAATAAGGCCAAAACAGTCGTTTTCAATACCATCGGAATTAATGGTAGTACTCCCGATCAAATTTATAGTCAATATTACCATTATAGTGGTTCTTATAAAATATTTAATGACGGTTCATATGTTGTTTATGGTCAGAAGAAGGGTTATATAAAACCCCAAAACAGTACTGAATTTAATAGAAATTATATCGACTACGGAAAAGGTAGAAAATTTTCAATTAGATTAAAAAATGTTGATGACGATACAGCTGTTAAATTAGGTCTTAAATCAGAAGGACAACTTACAGACATAACTGTAGGTAATGCAATATATGCTGGTGTGGATGAAGGATTAAGTTTGGTTAGGAGTGAATTTACTTTATTAGATGACCCACAAGTAGACCAAGATAGTTATAAAGATTCAGTAACAAGAAGATTACAAAGAAGAAGTGCTTACAAAGGGTATTTAAGAGGTTATTTACCTATGGGACCAGAAATATGGTTTATGCCAACAGAAGTTAAAAAAATATTTATAAAGGAATTTGAAGATTATGTGGGTGATATGAATAATTGGGTTGACCCATCGGATTCAACAGATAATTTTGATTATGTTTTACAAACTATCGACCCACTAAATTTCCCAAGATATAAAAATGATAATAGGTTTGGAGTCTTTAAAAATGAGATTATATATCCAACAGCATTTGAAGAAATAGGAACTGTTGGAACAGACGCTCCATCAGTATTAAGATTAACTGATAATACTCTTAGAACTTCTTTACAAGAAGAAGAAAGAGGTGGTAAAATAAGTTTAGATAATAAACAAATGCCTAAAATACCACAACCATTATTAGATTTTTATAATTTATTTGATATTAATAAAGCAGCTCTCCCAATAGCTAGATTCCGTCTCAGTACCACTAATCCTAGTCAAATAACAGATGACTTTAATTCCCTCCCTTTTAAAGTCTACCCTTTTATAGAACAAAGAGCTAAAGCTGATAATGAAAAATTAAATAATATTTATAATTCACTTTTTGATTCTTATTATTTCGTAACTTCTACCACTCCTAGAACTTTTTGGGGTGAGTTTCCACTACAAGAAATAGATGGTGAAATGGTGGAAACTACACACGATTATTTTACTTTTAATAAAAGAGAAATGTTTTCTTTCTTAAAAGGTTTTATTGAAGAATTATCATCACCAGAAATTAAAGGAGCTTTTGAACAAGGTTTAAAAGATAGTTATCTAGATGAATTACAAGGTGAAGTATTAGGTGCGGGACAAGATGATGACATTAGGTTGTCTATTTATAGGTCACTTAAAACATTATATGATAAATACATTTCTGGTTCTGCCGCTGGTAAACAAACAAATGGTGGTGAAGAAAGACTTAGAATGTTCTATAACCCTATTGGTAAAAATAGATTATTCATTGACCACTTTGTCTTTGTTAATAGAGTAAATGCGGATATAGGTGATAGTGCTTTAGTTAAATTAGAAACAGTAAATAATTTATTTCAAAATACACAAAACAGTATCTTTGAAATTTCATCAGATGTTTTAAGTAGTAGTAACTTCTTATTCTTACCTTTACCTGGGTATGTTGATTTAAGTGCTGGTTTAACCAAAGAAGCTGTTGATAGGAATACAGAGTATCCTAATTTCGCAGCGGAACAAGCTAACAATATGTTTAGACCAATATCAGACCAAGCAACATTTAGTGATATAGATAGCAAGTTAGGGTCACCAATGTGGTACTCTATGTATATAGGTAGTGTCTCTAGACAATTAAAATTACAAAGAGACGACAATCAACCAGGATGTTTAACAGAATTAAACATTAATGGTAAAAAAGAACAATCTGATGATGGATTCTTATTGGAACCATCACCTTCATCAAAACCAGCTCCACCAGACTTTACTAGTACTAGTACTTCTGATAATAGTTTAACCAATAGTAATTCCACATCAAAAGGTATTACCGCTTTTAAAGTTAGATTTGGTGCTGAAAATCAAAGTCATTTCTATGGTATAGGTTTAGACCAATTGGAATTTAAAGATACTAATGAAAGTATTGTGACAACGGAAGAGATAGCTAGAAGAGCAGCTGATGGTGGTTCAGGAGGTTTCATCGCTAAAGGACAAGATTTATACCAAGTCTTTTTAAATAGGAGTTACACCGCCAAAGTGGAATCAATGGGTAATGCCATGATTCAACCAATGCAGTATTTCCAATTGGAAAACGTTCCAATGTTCTTTGGTAGTTATCTAATCACCAAGGTCGGTCACAATGTTAGACCAAACCATATGAAAACTACTTTTGAAGGTGTTAGGATGAGTCACGCAACAATACCTATTGTTGAGGACTTTATTTCTACCTTTAACATCAAACCTTCTAAAGAAGGTGCTAAGAGAAAATCTTTAAAAGGTACTGGTTCTGGTTCTAATAAAGCTAGTGGTTATGGAAGTAGTTCATCATCAAGTTCAACCACAGGAACAAAATCAATTAGTGGTATTTATTATCCACAAGAGATAGCAACAACTAGTGTGACTGACAAAGATGGAAACACAAAAAATATAACCAAAAAAATAAGAGATGGTTTAATAGAAAGAGGGTTTAACTTAAATCAAGTACTCACGGATGGTGATATTAGAAAGTATACTGATGCCGCTGGTAATGTGACAGGTACCGCTAAAGTAAAAGACGGTAGTTTTTATAATGAAGTTACTAGGGATAATGGAACACGTTGGAACGCCGACCCTTGGCCTGAATATAGTAATGCTAATGGTAAAAGAGGCCCTAAAGGTATTCAAATACACTGGACTGCGGGTTGGACAACTAAATCTGCTACCTCAACTTTAGCTAAAAGAGGTTTAGCTTATAATATATTAATAGGTGAAGACGGTAAGGCTTATCAAATCACTAATCTAGATAAAAAAGGAGCTCACGCTGGTTGTGTGGATTCAGGTACGGCTTGTCATCAAGGTATGAATAGTAAATCTTTAGGTATTTCATACGTGGGTGGAATCGAAGGTGGTAGTAAAATATCTAGAAATGCTGGTTATTTAAGAACTTGGGAAGAGTGGCAAACAGCAGAAAAAACAGTACCATGGTGTCCAAAAGGTACTAAATATAATTCGGAAGGAATCACTAGTTGTTCTGACAAAGAAGCAACAGACCCCGACCATCAAATATCTAGTAGGGGTTATACCTTTAGACCCAAAGACCAATGGGATTCTTTAGTAGATTCCATATTAATGATGAAAGTTAAATATCCTAGAATGCAGTGGATTACTGGACACAATTTTACAAATAGTGGTAAATCAGACCCTGGTTTAGGTTTTCCATGGGATAAATTAGTTAGAGATTTAAAAGAAAAAGGTTGGAACAAGGAAGATGCTGATGATGACCCATATATTGTTACCCAATGGCTTTCTTCTAAAGGATTCAAACGAGCAGGAAAAGTAGTAGAATTAGATGGAAGGCCTGGATTTGAAAAAAGATTCAACGAACTAGAAGCAGAATTAAAAACCGCTGGTGTAGAGAATGGTGCTGAACAAAATGAATATGATATAGATGAATTCTTAATAGAAAAAGAAGAATTACAAGATGACGCTGAATCCCCAATAACAGTAGATACTTTAGGTTGTAGAATATTAAATGGACCATTTAAGTATGGACCTAACGGTACTGGTAAAGGTTTAATAGAAGACTTAGGTTTAACAAAAGAACAAGCAGCGGGTGTTGTTGGTAACTTAAGAGCTGAGTCAGGGTTGGTACCAGATAGAATACAAGGTTCTGGTACAAAAACAGGTCTTATCGATGATGCTAAAAACAAAAATGGTGGGTCATTAGGTTACGGTTGGGCTCAATGGACATCATCTAATTTTAAAGAAGATTTCAAAGAAAGTGCTAAAGCCGTGGGTGTTGATTTAACTAAAACACCAGCCGATATAGACGTTAGTTACAAATATTTGGTAGAATGGATAAACTCAAACGCTGGAGTAAGTTCTAAAAATCCAAGAGATAACATAAAATCAGAACTTAAAATTGATAAGTGTACTGGTTTAGATGGTTTAAAGAAAATGAAAACGGTAAGAGAGGCTTCTACCTATTTCTTGGGTTGTTATGAAAAACCAGAAATTCAAAGTGAAGAAACAATAACTAAAAGAACAGGATTTGCGAATGAAGTTTATCAAACATGTGAATCAACAATGTCTATGGCAGAAAACGATGACACCGAAACTGTAGAAGAAAATGGTGTTATAGTACATTCAAATGTTAAGAATGTGAAAGAGGCAATAGGGTTACAAGGACCATACACAGATAATTATCCACCACCTGCTGGTGAAATACCACAAAGTGTAATAGATGACTTAGTTTTATTAAATGTTGAATACGTCAATTTCAGAGGAAAAGAATGTAGAGGACAAATAGTTACCTTCAAAAGCGGTGAGGAAGCTATGAAAAAAGTATTTAAAAAACTTAAAGAGATTGGGTACCCAATCGAAAGGTGTGAATTACCAGTAAAATACGATTGGAATGATGAAGTAATGATGTCCAAAAATATAACTAATGGTTTTAATTATAGACAAATAACACAGCAAGACGGTTCAAGTGGTGGTCTTAGTCCACACGCAAGTAGAACTGTGTTAGATATAAATCCATTATGGAATCCATTTTTTGAACCACATTACATAGATAAAAATAATAAAAGTAATGGTTTAGCACCTGGACCTTACTCAGAATTAACTCCACCAAACACACCTTATAGAACTGTGGAGAGTTGGTATAAAAATAAACCCAGTAGAGTATTCGCAGCAAAAGCAACTGGTAATTTCTGGTTGGTTGATGAAGCATCAAAGATGAATGTTATTGATAAGTCTTGGATACCAAATAATGAAGAACCAACTTTAACAGGTGATAATCAAGCAGGTAAAAAATCAAAAGTAGTACAAGCTTTTAAAGAAAGTGGTTTTAATGTTTGGGGTGGTTTATGGCCTAGTATATTAGATGGACAACATTTCGAAGTAAGGTCTAGTGGTAGTAATCAAATAAACTTATAACATAGATTATTGATTAGTTTATAAATTTTACTATATTTGTTATAATGATAAAAGTCATAACAAATAATAGAGAAGAGGTTGAAAGGTATTTAGATTCTAATTTTTCTTTCGACAGTGGGTTCATCACAGTTTATATTGGTTGGGATTTAGCAAAAGAAAATGGAGCTTCTATCTTAAAACATAAAATGGATGAGGACACCTATTGGACTTTTTTACCAACAGAGAAAAGAAAAATATTCCAAGAGTCGATAGAAGAGTTTAAAGAAATAGTTTTTAATAAAATTAAAAATGAAATAAACTTTGAAAATATAAACCCTTTGGACTATAATTCAAAAGAAGAACTTCTTTCCTTTATTTCAACCACACTTAAGGATTTTATTGGATATTTATATAAAGAAAAAATCTATTTTTATAAAAACAAAAAAGTTTATCATTTAGATTTAGGTTTTTTAGATTTTATGTCTTGGGACATAATTGATGAGGTGACAGATAAATTAGATATTAAAAAACTACAAAAAGAAGAGATAAAATATCTGGAAACAAAATATATACCATATCTAATAGATGCAGAAGAAAACAATATTATTAGCAGCCTTTGTTAATCCTTTTTATTTAGATAAATTTTTAGACATGTTAGAAAGAAGACACTCCATTAAAAGAGAGAGTGTTTTTATATTTGAAACAGAACAAGAAGATTTAGTCCTAACTTTTAAAATATTCTTAAACATTGGAGAAAGAATTGATATTAGAAGAGAATTCAGAAGAACTTTACAAGTACATAAAAAAGGACAAACATTTTTCACCATTAACGCTCTAAACAGATTAATAGAAAGAGATTTCGATTTAACACCTGGTAACATAGATTATAAAAGCCATGAGATAGAATGGTCTAACTATCAAAATAAAATCATTTTACTCAAAAATAACGAATTGGACATTTTGGATATAAAAAGAAAGATTATAGAATAAGGGCATATTTATAAGAAAAAGTAGTTATGGAAAACACTAATAAAAATAAAGAAAAAGAACTTAATGATAACTTAAATAACTTTTTGAATAAAGATAAAAGTTGTGAAGGTGAAGAGTGTTTAATTAAAGATAACGATGAGTTAGTTCAAAGAGAACATAAAAAAATCATCACTAACGATGGTAGACAATTATTAAGTGAATATACAAGGTAAAATGGAAAAGAATAATTTAAACGAAGATTTAGAAAGATTTAATAATCTTTTAGGTTATGACCCATCAGAAGGTAATGTAGTATCTGAAGCTAAAACTAGAAGAACTTATTTGTCTGAAGATGAACCAGAAGGTGAGGAAGAGGCACCAGCAGAAGAAGAGGCACCAGCTGAGGAAGGAGGTGATTTTGATTTTGGTGACGAGGGTTCTCCCGAAGGTGAGGAAGAAGCACCAGCTGAGGAAGCTCCAGCAGAAGAAGAAGCACCAGCTGAGGAAGATGAATTTGGAACTGCTGAAGAGTTTACAGCGGCAGATGAACTAGAAGACGAAGAAGAAGTTGAAGAGATTGATGTCACCACTATTGTTGATAAATCTGAAGAAGCTAAAGACTTAGCTCAGAAAGCAGTAACAGTAGGTGAAAAGAATACTGAGTTTCTACAGTCATTAACAGACAAGTTAAGTAACTTAGAATCTAGTTTAACTAAAATGGATACCATAGCTGACAAAATAAATAAATTAGAACAAGAAGTTAAAACTCCAGAAGAGAAATTAGAATTAAGGTCTTTAGATAGTTACCCTTTCAATATGAAGTTAACTGATTATTGGGAAGAGAAAGCAGCTAAAGATAAAAATTACAGAATATCTGGTGGAGAAGAAATGTCAGACGGACAAGAAAAAGAATATGTTATCAAACCAGAAGATATTGATAACTACAATGAAAATGATATCGAAAATTCTTTCAGTCCAAAAAGTAATTAAAAATAAATAAAATATTTTTATCAATAAATGGGGATTTTGTCCCCATTTTTTTGTTTTCATGGCTTTACATTAAAATATATTTGGTTTATATTTACAACAATTAAATAAATTATTAACAAATAAAAAAAAAACAAAATGAGTGTACTCGATGCGATTGCGAAACAGTATGAGAAAAACAAAACTGGAGGAAATTCTGGTGGAAACTCATACGAACAAGATTGGAGCAAATATTTTGCCGTAAGATTAGAAGAGGGTGTTGATAGTGGAGAATCAACAATTAGACTAATGCCTCCTAAGACTGGTGTTCATCCAGTTAACAAATCAGAAGAAACACCTTTTGATGAAGGTCATTGGCATTCAGTCAAAGTTGGTGGTAAATGGAGAAAAATCTATTGTAGAAAACATAATGACGGTGAACACTGTCCTTTATGTGAAGTTTCTGACGAGTTATTTAAATCTTGGAAAGAAACTGGTAACAAAGCCGATAAAGAATTGGCAACTCAATACTCAGCTAAAAAATTCTATTTAGCTAGATTAATTGACAGAAGTAAAGAAGAGGATGGAGTTAAGTTTTGGAGATTCCCACATAACTATAAAGGTGAGGGAGCTTTGGATAAAATCATTCCATTGTTCACAAAAAGAGGTGACATCACAGACCCAAGAGAGGGTAGAGACGTTACTTTGATTTTGGGAAGAGATAATAAAGGTTATGCTAAAATAACTTCTATTATGGCTGAAGATGTTGATGTTTTGACTGACCCTAAGTCTGACAAAGCTAAAACATGGATGACTGATGAAACTAGATGGAAAGACATCTATAAGGCACAACCTTTGGATTATGTACAACTTATTGCTGATGGTGAAACCCCACAATGGGATAAAAACCTAAATAAGTTTGTCGCTAAAGGAGCTGATGAAGATTCAGAAACCTCAATGAGAGCCTCTACTACTAACACTACTGTGGTAGAGACAAGTAAGAACGATGAAATGTTTAGCACATCGAATGATGATGATGAACAACCATTCTAAAAATTTGAAACATGGCTAAAAAAGCAGCAATTAAGAAAAAAACTTTTGATATAGAAGCCTTATCTGATAAATTCAGTAGTAAGACTAAATATAAGAAAGATAGATTTATTGACTTAGGCGAGGTATTCCAGAAAGCTACTGGAGTACCTGGTCCAGCCATGGGTCATTTGAATGTCTTCTTAGGACATTCGGACACAGGTAAAACCACCGCTTTAATTAAAGCAGCTATGTGGTGTCAAAAAAATGACATTTTACCTGTCTTTATTATAACAGAAAAGAAATGGAGTTTCTCTCACGCTAAGTTAATGGGCTTTGAGTGTGAAGAAGTTTCACCAGGTGACTGGAAAGGATTCTTTCTGTTTAAAGATGATTTCGATTACATAGAACAAATCACTGATTATATCAATGAGGTGATAGACGCACAAGAAAAAGAGATTCAAAAAGATATTTGTTTCCTTTGGGATTCTGTTGGGTCTATTCCTTGTAAGATGACATTCGATGGTAAAGGTGGTAAGATGCATAACGCGTCTGTATTAGCTGACAAAATCGGTATGGGTCTAAATGGTAGAATCACAGGTTCTAGAAAAGAAACATCCCCTTACACCAATACAATTGTGTTTGTTAATCAACCTTGGGTTGAGTTACCAGACAATCCATTTGGTCAACCTAAAATTAAGATGAAAGGTGGAGAAGCTATTTTCTTAAATAGTACACTTATCTTCTTATTTGGTAATCAAAAGAATGCTGGTACCAATAAACTAAACGCAGTCAAAGGTGGTAGAAAAATCAATTACGCTACAAGGTCTAAGATTTCTATCTTAAAGAACCACGTTAATGGTATTGGATACCAAGACGGTAAAGTAATTGTAACCCCACATGATTTTATTGAAGACAATAAAGTAGCTGAAACAGCTTATAAAGAGCAGTACGCTGATTATTGGATGGATATGTTTATCAAAAGTGGTTTGGAAGAATTGGATGAGAGTGATACTTCATTCGAAACGGAGACGGTGAAAGACAATATTGAAGGATTAGCTTAATATACTCAATGAGAATAGATTATAATAGATTAGTAGAGTTAAATAAAGAGGCTTTAATTGATGACGATAAAGTACAGTTAGTAGCTTTTTACATAATTCAAAAACCGTTAGAAGATTTTGTTCACGGACATCCGATAACAGAAGAAGCTAAAAATTTATTACTCGAATTGGGTGTGTTAATTAAAACCGAAGATACTGTGAGAGAACCTATTGTTGAACCTTTTAATTTTAGTCAACATGGGTCTCAGAACTCCTAAAGGGAAACCTAGAAACACAAAAACACTTATTGTCGATGGTAACGTTCTTATGAAACGTTCATATAACGGAGCTAAGAACGTTTACCATAAAGACAGACACATAGGTGGTATATCAGCTTTCTACGGTACCTTACGTAAAATAATCATAGAACATAAGATTGATAAAATAGTTATCACTTGGGATGGTGAACGTGGTGGAACTTTACGTTTAGACTATTATCCAGAGTATAAGGAGAATAGACCTACGTTCTTTGATAAAGATTATGAGTTACAAAAATTAAGAGTAAAACAATACGCAGAAGACCTTTTCATTAGACAATATGAACACGCAGATGTTGAATCAGATGATTTGATAGCATATTATTGTTTAAATAGAGGTAAGAGAGAGGATGTAATGATTTATACCAGTGACAGAGATATGTGTCAACTGATTAATGAAAATGTTACCATTTTTTTGGCAGACAAAAAGTTAGAAGTGGGTATAGGTAATTACAAATGGTTTTTCCAACATCACTATGAGAACGCTGGTTTAATTAAAATGATTGAGGGGTGTTCAACGGATAACATTAAAGGAATAGATGGAGTAACAGAAAATACCTTACTTAATCACTTCCCTCAACTAAAAGAACGTAAAGTTACTTTGGAAGAGGTATTTGAAGAGAGTAGGTTGATTCAAGAATCTAGAGGTAACAAACCCCTTAAAGTTATAGACAATATTCTGAATGGTGTTACTAGAGGTAGTCAGAAAGGTTCATTTTATGAGATTAATAAAAAAATAATTGACTTAACTGAACCTTTATTACCTGAAGAAGCTAGACAATCAATTAAAAGTTTAATAAATTTACCATTAGACCCACAAGGTAGAGAATATAAAAATGTCCTTAAAATGATGATAGAGGATGGTGTTATAAATGTTTTACCTGGTGGAGAAAACGGTTACCTAAATTTTATGGAACCATTTATTAGATTGTCAAAGAAAGAGAAAACAAAATTTAAGAAAAGAATTAATTAAAAAAAGAAAGGAAATGAAGAAGTGTGAATTTATTTTATACATTAACAAAAATATTATCTGTCAGAGGTATTTTAATGTAAAAAGGTATAATAAAAAGTCTATCGGTTCTGCTGATATGTATGAATGTGTCACAGATGTTGTTGATTTAATCAACTATGACTTAAAAAATAAATCTGTAGATTATTTATGGAGAGCCTATAACCCTTATAAACCACAAAAACAAGAGGATATTGTTAGAGAAAATATATTCGATAACGAGGATATTTTTGATTTGGAAATAAAGGTTGACGATAGAGTAGTTGCGGCGAGACAGTTCACTGGAAATCTATACCAACAGAGAGTAAGATATTCAGTTGATATTAGAAAAATGATACCAAAGATCATTTCTATAATCACCGAAACACTATCTAGAGAAAAATTAAATGTGGAATATGGTTCAATCAATTTGAACTGATTATTTATTATTAAATAGTTTACAGAATGAGTGATAAAAAAGTTACATTAGGATACCTAGGTTACAAATTTCAAACAGAACTCATAAATCAATTACTACATCCAGCAAACAAAAAGTTCGCTGATAGGATAATAGATATTTTAGATACTAGTTATTTCGACAACGAATATTTTAGACTAATAATAGCTACAGTAAAAGATTACTTTGAGAGTTTTGAGAAAATGCCTACTTGGGATACCTTAGAAACGATTTTAAAAGTAGAAATCAAAGAAAAAATCACACAGGAGTACGTCTTTGAAATCACTAAAGATATTAGAAATCTAGAAGTAGAAGATTGGGAATTCGTTCAACTCGAATCCTTAAACTTTTGTAGACAACAAGAACTCAAGAAAGCAAACGATAAAATATCAAAGATTATTGATAATGGTGAGTTTGGTAGATATGAGGAATGTGCTGAAATAATGAAAGAAGCACTATCAGTTGGGGCAGAAAAAGATGATGGTACATCTATTAGTGAAGGATGGGAAACTGTTTTGGAGGAAGACTTTAGACATCCAGTTCCTACGGGAATAAGTGGTATTGATGAATTAACCGATGGTGGTTTGTCTAGAGGAGAGTTAGGGGTTGTATTAGCACCTTACGGTGTTGGTAAAACAACTATACTTACAAAGATTGCCAACACTGCTTACAATGTTGGTTTAAACGTTTTACAAATTGTTTTTGAAGACATACCAGATGTCATTAAAAGAAAACACGCTTCGTGTTGGAGTGGAATTGAACTTAACTCTTTATCCGATGATAAAGAAGGGGTGATTGAAATGATTAAAGAAAAAACTGAAGGGATGGAGAATGATTTAATTATCAGAAAATTTACATCCGAAGGTGTTACAGTTAATCATATAAAAACTTACATTAGACATTTGATATCTACTGGTTTTAAACCTGATATGGTAGTATTAGACTATATTGATTGTGTTGAATCAACTAGAAGATATAATGATGAGTGGTCTGGTGAGGGTAATGTCATGAGAGCCTTTGAATCAATGTTAGCAGAGTACAATCTAGTAGGTTGGACAGCTGTTCAAGGAAATAGAAGTTCAGTTTCAGCAGATGTGGTTACTGGTGACCAAATGGGTGGCTCCATAAAAAAGGCTCAAATAGGACATTTTATAATGTCAATCGCTAGAACACTTTCACAAAAAGAAGGTAATAGAGCAACAATAGCGGTTTTAAAATCAAGATTCGGTAAAGATGGTGTCATCTTCGAAGATTGTACATTCGATAACGGTAGGGTTTATATAGATACAGAAAGTTCAGAAACTTTTTTAGGGTATGAAAGAAAAGTAGAAGAAAGAAAAGAAGAAAACGCTAGGGAGAGGTTGAAAATGGCAAAGGTTAGGAGAGAAAAAAGAGATACTGAATCTGATTAAATTAATAACGAAATTTAAAAATTAAGAAAAAAAATGGAATTATCTAAACAAATTCTATCAGACATAACTGTCTACATGAAATACGCTAAATTTCTCCCAGAAAAGCAAAGAAGAGAGACATGGGAGGAGTTAGTTACTAGAAACAAAGAAATGCATCAGAAGAAGTATCCTAAACTAAAAGAGGAGATTGAAGAGGTGTATAAATATGTTTATGATAAAAAGGTTTTACCCTCAATGAGGTCCCTACAGTTCGGAGGGAAACCAATTGAAATATCACCCAACAGAGTATACAACTGTGCTTACCTACCAATAGACCATATAGATTCATTTTCTGAAACTATGTTCTTGTTGTTAGGTGGAACGGGTGTTGGATACTCAGTACAAAAACATCACGTTGAAAAATTACCAGAAGTTAGAAAACCAAACCCAGGTAGAACTAGAAGATATCTAGTTAGTGATTCAATTGAAGGATGGGCTGACGCAATTAAAGTTCTTATGAAATCTTATTTAGGAGTTAATTCATCAACACCTATATTTGATTTTTCAGATATTAGACCTAAAGGAGCTTTATTGGTTACATCGGGTGGTAAAGCACCAGGTCCACAACCATTAAAAGATTGTATTCATAATATAACAAAAGTATTAGATTCAAAAGAAGATAGAGATAAATTAACAACATTAGAAGTACACGATATTATCTGTCATATTGCTGACGCAGTATTAGCAGGTGGTATTAGAAGAGCAGCTTTGATTTCTCTTTTCTCAGCGGATGATAACGAAATGATTTCTTGTAAGTCTGGACCTTGGTGGGAATTAAATCCACAAAGAGGTAGAGCTAATAACTCAGCGGTATTATTAAGAAACAGAATTACAAAACAATTCTTTTTAGATTTATGGAAAAGAGTCGAGTTGTCAGGAGCTGGAGAACCAGGTATCTATTTCTCATACGACAAAGATTGGGGAACTAATCCATGTTGTGAGATAGCACTTAGACCCTTCCAATTCTGTAACTTATGTGAGGTAAACGCTTCAGATATTGAGTCACAAGAAGACCTTGAGAACAGAGTTAAAGCAGCTTCCTTTATCGGAACACTTCAAGCTGGATACACAGACTTTCATTATCTAAGAGATGTGTGGAAGAGAACTACTGAAAAAGATGCTCTTATTGGAGTATCTATGACAGGTATTGGTTCTGGAGTTGTATTAGGTTATGATATGACAAAAGCGGCTAAAGTAGTTAAAACTGAGAACACTAGAGTAGCAGAATTAATAGGTATTAACGAATCAGCTCGTACAACTACTGTTAAACCAGCGGGTACAACATCATTAACCTTGGGTACGTCTTCGGGTATTCACGCTTGGCACAATGATTACTATATTAGAAGAATTAGAGTTGGTAAAAATGAGGCTATCTACACTTACTTATCTATATACCATCCAGAGTTGGTTGAAGATGAAGTATTTAGACCACATGATACGGCTGTTATTTCTGTACCACAGAAGGCACCAGAAGGTTCTATTCTAAGACACGAATCACCTTTTGAATTATTAGAAAGAGTGAAGAAGGTTTCACAAGAATGGATTAAACCTGGACATAGAACTGGACAAAACACACACAATGTATCAGCTACAGTATCTTTAAAAGAAGAAGATTGGGAATTAGCTGGTGATTGGATGTGGGATAACCGTGAATATTATAATGGACTCTCAGTTTTACCTTACAACGGTGGAACATATCAACAAGCTCCTTTTGAGGATTGTGATGAGGAAACTTATAATAAAATGATGAAGTCACTTAATGATATTGACCTAAGTAAAGTAGTTGAACTAGCTGACAATACTGATTTATCTGGTGAACTAGCTTGTGCTGGTGGAGCTTGTGAGGTTGATGTTGATATAACTAAGATATCATCAAACGGTGTTGAAAAAGGTTAGTAAGGTTAGTTGGGGAAATGATACAACACTAACCCAACAGATTTTAGAAGCCTTTTATCAAATCAGAAAAACAAAAGGATAAAAGTACAACCCCCTTAATTGGGGGTTTTTTATGCTTAAAATTTACATTTCTCAATTATTGTATAAATTAATTTATTAGATATTTATAATAAAAAATACTATGGCTGAATCTTTCATTAATATTAGATTTCCTTTTTATGATTCTGAAAAGGGTTATTTCATTGATATGAATAGACAAAATAAGAGAGCTGTTAAATCTAATTTAATGCATCTTTTATTAACTAATAAGGGTGAAAGATTATATTCACCAGATTTTGGTACTGATTTAAAAAAATATCTCTTTGAACCTAATATTGTTACAGTTCAAAACGATATAAGAAATGAGATACAAAAAGCTATAGATAGGTATATACCTAATTTAAAAGTAGATAGATTAGAAGTTATTCCAATAGAAGGAAATGACCACTCAGTTATTGTTAAATTAGAATATACAATAACTAACGGTACTTTTACTGAAACTGATTTTATTACAATAGAACTTTAATATGGCACAGAAAAAAATTAATTATTTAGCTAGGAATTTCGCTGATGTTAGGTCAGAGTTATTTGTTTTCATTAAAAAATATTATCCAGAAATATTTTCTGATTTTAGTGATTCTTCTGTTGGTACAATGTTGATAGAACTAAACGCGGCTGTAGCTGATATGTTATCATACCATACCGACAGAATGTATAATGAGACCCAAATAGAATACGCACAAGAAAGAAAGTCTTTATTGAGTATGGCTAGAACCATGGGTATAAAAATACCAGGTCAAAGACCTTCGGTAACATTGGTAGACTTTCAAGTAACGGTACCTGTCTTTGGTGATACTTACGATACTAGATACACACCAGTATTAAGAAGTAACGCACAGGTACTAGGTGGTGGACAAGTTTTTGAGAATTTAGATGATATCGATTTTAATTCACCTTTTACTGTAGGTGGTATACCTAATAGAACTATTGTACCTAATTTTAATGGTAATGGTGACTTAGTAGACTACACAATAACAAAGAGGGAATTAGTTATTAACGGTAAAACAAGTTATTTTTCTAAAACTATAAGTCCTTCGGATGTGAGACCTTTTTTACAGTTAGTATTACCACAAACAAATGTCTTATCCGTTGACAGTATTATCACATTAGAAAACCCAACAAACGGAATACCTGGATTAGATGTCTTTAACGACCCTAATGTTAGATGGTACCAAGTAGACTCTTTAGCTGAAGATAAAGTTTTTGTTGATGATAATTCTAGAGTTAGTGACAACAAATCTATAACACCCGCTAAATGGAAAAATGTTACACAAAGATTTATAACTGAATATACTGATACTGGTTATTGTAAAATAACTTTTGGTAGTGGTACAGGAAATGAAAACTCACCTATTATAGACATAGCCAACAATTATGGTAATTTAATTAATACAACCGCTTTAGGTGAAATACCTAAAGAAGGTAACACACTTTATGTTAAGTATAGAGTGGGTGGTGGTACTGGTACTAATATAGGACCTGGAGCTATAAACAGTCTAGGTAATTTTAGTTTGGTTGTAGACGGACCTAACTCAACCGTAAATTCAAGAGTTATTAGAACTTTAAGAGTTTCTAACCCAATACCAGCAGTAGGTGGTTCTAATTCACCTTCATTAGAAGAAATCAGAAATTTAGTTAAATATAATTTCGCTTCACAAAATAGAGCTTTAACCACTAAGGATTATGTTGCACAGATATTAAGAATGCCAGGAAAGTATGGTTTACCATTTAGATGGAGTGTGGAAGAAAATTCTAATAAGATTGTTATAACCACTATCGGTTTGAATAGTGAGAACCAATTAACAAATATCTCATCTAGTACTTTAAAACAAAACTTATCTACATGGTTAGCTGACTATAGAATGATAAATGATTATGTGGAAATCACTGATGGTAAGGTAATAAACTTAGGTATGGACTTAGATTTATTTGTAGATAAAAACTTTAATCAATCAGAAGTGGTTAATAATGTTATTAGAGCGGTCATAGATTATTTTGATGTTAAAAAATGGTCAATGGGGGATGATATATTTGTATCAAACCTTGTTGAAATAATTAACAATGTAGGTGGTGTATTAAACTTAGTCAATTTCCAAGTAAACAATTTGGTGGGTGGTAATTATTCTAACAATAGAACTAATCAAACAACAATAAGTTTTGACGACCAATCAATACCAGCTGTTTATGGTTTAGATATGAGTGACTACACTATTTTTGGACAAAACAATGGTATGTTCGAAATTAAATACCCAAATAGAGATATTAGTGTTAGAGTAAAAACAAACTAATGATTAAGTATAAAATAGTAAATAACTTTGTTTTAGGAGAAAATGATATAAATTTATATACTATACCAGATGGTGCTCTAGGAGGTAATGATGTTTTAATAAAATCTTTACCGATAACTTTAAATTCACAAAGTAGAGATACTGGATACGAAGATGTGATTAAAAATATTCTTAGAGAAAATGAGAAATCTGTAATTAACCCTTTCGAAGATACGGAAAAAATAAAATTTAATTCTGCTAAAAGAGTTGAAGAAAATGGTTTCTATGTTTCTAGTAATTTAAAATTAAAGTTTTATTTTCAGTCTGAGACCACGAATCAACAAGTACCAAGTGCTGATTGGTTTGCGGCAGGTTTTACACCAGACGAAATAAACAATTCTTTAAATAGTTTTAGATTTAGTTTTTTCAGATTAGATTTTTATGATTCAGAAAATACAAGAGAACAAAATTTTTTATTTTCCGAATTTATTACGGTGGGTTATAAAGGAACATTTGATACAGAATTTAATTTTAATAGATTGTTTTGGTTTAAGGAAGATGAGAAATTTAAAAATGATGATTATCTTAATCTTTATTTTGATGTTACATTTTTTAATGCTAAAAATGGTAGTGTTATTAGATTTCTCAATAAAACTAACCCAGACCTACCAAACTTAACCGTAGAAGCTTATAACCAAAACCCAGATTGGAGGTATACTAAAATAAGATTATTAAATCCTTATTTTAATCAAACTGATTTGGGTAGTACAAATAAGGTTTTTTATGTAGAACCTAGAAACGATAATCAAGACGATTTGATAAATTTAACTGAATTAAGATTTGTAGACTAGTGGATTCTTATAAAAAAAAGATTGTAATAGATAGTAGACTTTATAATATAATATTTACTGGTGATACTGAAGATAGTTACGATTTAGGTATGCAAAAGATAAGAGCTGGTGAAACACCACAATCTATAGAAGGTCCAGACTTAAGCATCAATTTTTTTATCAAACAAAAAATGAAAGATTTAGGTATATACAATACATATGAATTCCAAGAACCAACTATAATAGAAGATAGTGACTTACAAGAGGTTAACAATGGTGATACTGGAGGAAATGATGATACTGACACAGGTGGGGGTGATAATAATTTACCAGATTTTACCTTTAGTGGGGACGATTCTTTACAAGACCCAGCTTGTTTAGAGGTATTATACGGTAGTGGAGAATCATTAAGTCCAACGGAATCGATATCATTCGGTATATCTGTTAACAATGCTAGTGAATTTGAACCAGTTACCGTTACATTTACTATAACGGGACCACCTGTGATATACGCATCCGCAACTAAATGCCCCTACTATAATTCTGTTCAGGAAGCTTTCATAAATGGAGACCCTAACGCTGACCCTTCACAATTTAGTGTTAACGGTTATATCCTAACTCTAGGTACGCCATCAGACCCAAATTTTGTAGCTGGTCCTTATACAGATACGGTTGGTCTTGGTGAAACCAAGGTGGTCTCCTTTGACATAATTGCACCAGGTAACTATGTTGGTCTTGTTGAAGCAATACCTTACTTTTTACCTTACGGTGGTGTAGTAGTAGAAGTTAGTAATTAATTATGATATGAGTATAACAGGTACAACAACTAGTAAATTATTTAAAGTAAAAACAACAGACTTAACAGACCCATATAAAGTGGGTGTTAATGGGGTTATTTCTATATCTAGTGATGAAGCTGGTGTGAAGACAATTACTTATGTTTTAGATGATATAACTTATACAACTAGTGCCAATGTAGTTCAAACAGAAATATATAGTGGTGAGTTATTACAAAAAAATCCTACTGTAGAAAGAAGTTTCACTAAGAAAAAAAGGTCTAGTATTAGGGATGCTGAAATCACAGAACAACCTAAAAATGGTTCTAAAATAGTTAATTACTTTAAATTAGATAGAACGAGAGGGTTTGAAACAGACAATCAAAAAACCCAACCCCTATCTTTTAATATAAACCCTAACACAAGATTTGTAACTAATGGGTTTTCATACGATAATTTTACAAACACACCCATTTATAAAGAAAGTAAATATGTTGGCTTAATTGGTAAACCAATAATCAAATCCGAAATATTTATGGAAAGAGACACAGGTAGTGTTTTTGAAAGACACCAAAGGTTATCTGAAATAAATAGTATAAATGAACTAGAAACTTATAGAAACGGTTATTACGAAAATATAAATACAATATAATATGGCAACAGGAAATTACGGTATAGTTAGACCAGCAGATGTAAATAACGAAGACATCCAAATTTTCTACAACTATGCTCCAACAAGACAAACAGTGGCGGGTACTATGACAGAGTTAGACAGTGAATCTCTTATCTCTGACGTAACTGGTGGTATAAACACAACCATAAACGGTATTAAAAATTTAAATTTACCAGCTGACATTTTTGGTTCCACTGGTATATATAACATTTTAATTAGACCTAGAGAAACCAATATATCAATAATAGATTGTGGTGTTTTATCTGTTTCACCAGATGTTAAAGGTATTTTATTCAACGTAAGTGACCTACCTACAGAATTAGCAACCTCTAACGCTCTAATAGGTTTCAGAATAGAATATTTTAATGTTGAGACGGGTATAAAAGAAAAAAATTTATTTAGAATAGTAACTTCTAGTGGTAGGGTAGAACCAGTTAATCAAAACTTAAACAACACAAGTCAGAAAGCGATAAGATATAGATACAATGATGCGGGTAGTTTGGTTTTCTGTACACTAACACCAAGCTCTACAGCAATAACATTACCTAACCAAGTACCTTTTATTGGTGCCCCTAATCAACAGGTAACTTTAACTAATACTTATTTTGACCCAGTACACATAGAGTTAGAAATGGTTGAACATGACGCTCAAACACTTTCTTACGCTTTATACGGAAACCAATCTAAGTCTATTCAAGATGGTATTTATACTGTTTATGACGATGATAATAACATTTATAAACAATATAACTTATTCGAGGTACAAGATGATGCTGGTAATCCATTATATGAGGCTAGAGAAATAAGACTTAATATAGATGATAGTAAATCATTTAGTAATATATTTTCAGTATAAAAAATAAAATAAAATGGCAAGAAGAGTAGTACCAGGTTCATTAACTAAAGCTTATCAAAATAGAGATAGGGACTTCGCACCCGATTTAGTGGGTCAACAATTCACGGACCCTAACTCTTTTTTTACTTTAGGTAACTTCTCTTTAACTACAAACAATTCAAACATAAGTGGTGAGTTTTTTAATACTGGTGAATTTTCACAAAAATTTACTTTAGATAATTTAGAAATAAGTAATGAAGAATCGGTAAAAATAAATGAGAAAACTAGTAATAGATTAGATGTTAGACTAAAAAGTAGTAAAAACGATTTATTATCTTATGTTTATTTTAGTGACGCTAGTAAATTTGTTGAGTCAGAAATAATAGGTGTTATTGAAAAATGGAAGGGTAGTTTATTTATTAGGTTTTCTTATATAAACGACACTGTAACCGATTTTTCTTATGACCCACACAAAAATATTAGTTATTTTACGGTATCTAAGAATGTTATAGAAAACTTTTTTGAATTAATAACAAGTGAAGATGTAGATTTTTTATCTAATGACGTAAACGACATTTCATATCTACCTAGTAATTTTACTAAATACGAGATTTCAAATGACTTCGGTAAATTTCCTATAATAGCATATACAGGGGATACTTTAACAGATGATTATATAAAAATAAAAACAAAGGGTGTTGCTTGGCCTACCCTTTTTACTGGTGGTACTAGTTCTGGTTCATTTAGATATCATATCAAACCAAATGATGAGGTATTGGATGAAACATTTTATGGAGAACTAACACCATTCCAAACTCAATTGATGAATAGGGAGACTATACCCATTTATACAATCAATTTAAAAAACAATAGTGAAGCTAGATTAGGTTTTAGTGTAGAATCGTTTAATACATTTACTTGGCCATTAGAAGATGGATACAATATATCTATTCAGGGTAGAGATTACGCTGACTATCTTTTAGGTATGATAAATTTTGCGGAAGCTTTCGATTCTAAAAGAACGAATATAATGACAAGAAAACTTGTCGCTGGAGCCATATTTGAATTTGATACAGCAGGTGATGGTAATGACCCTACTAGTGGTCGTAAAATGAATAAACTAATTAAGATTTGGGGTAGAGAGTATGATAAAGTTAAAACATACATTGATGGTATTTCATTTGCTAATGTAGTTACTTATGATGAAAATGAAAACACCCCAGATGAGTTGATAAAAATGATGGCTAGAACATTAGGTTTTGATACTTTACAATCTTACAACAGTGAGAAGTTATTAGAATTTTTTAGATTAACTAATCAAAGTGATTTCCCTTCCAATACCAAAGGTACTTCATTTAAAGAAATGGATATTGAGTTGTGGAGAAGATTAATCATTAACGCTTGGTGGTTATTCAAATCTAAAGGAACTAGAAAAGTAATTGAGTTCTTTTTAAATTTATTTAGAATTGATGAGTGTTTGGTAGACCTAGATGAAATAGTTTATGTGGTAGAACAAAAATTAGATTACCAAGAGATTATTAGTGAGTTAACAACTTATTATGGTTTCCAACCTAATGAAAATCAATTAAGGATAGATACTGATGGTTATCCTAAAATATTACCTAACACACCCGAATACTATTTCCAACTAAATGGGTTTTGGTATGATGGTGGGGTACCAGACAATACCAAACCAGATGTAAAAGGTAATAACCCACACTTCGGTCCTTATGATTATGGTAGAGCTTACTTTGATAAGTACAGATGTCTTTTAGAAAATTTTGTACCAGAACAAATAATAACAAATTTAAATTTATTAACCTTTAACTATTTTACAGATTATAGTTTAGGTACTGTTGAGGGTGTTGGTCAAACAACAATAGACATTACTGATGAAGGTGTAGAACAAATAAATAACGGTAGTACTCTCATTGAATATGATAGTGAGGCACCACTACCTTCTTTTTACGCCAATATAATGAATGACACTGAGGATATAAGAATATTAAACGCTCAAGTCTTAAATGCTGGTAGAGACGATGAAACTAGTAGTAATGGTGAGAGTTCTTTCCATATTAGTATTCTTACTGGTGGTGAGGATTTCTGTGAAAACGAATTTTGTCCAGATGTACAAAGTGATTCGAATGGTATTTTAGTATATGCAACAGGACAACCAAATGATGGTCCAGCATTTTTACCCTTAGAAAATGAATTTTGTTGTAATAGATTAGGTTTTGATAACTATTATAATGTTTCTGATGGTACAACACCTTGTTATTCTTGTCCACCAATAGAGTACGAAATAACAGGATTTAATGGTGATGGGGATGAAATAGTGTTAGGTTTCACAAGACCAGATGGTACAACTAAACCTATAGACGAGTCTTGTTGTGTATTAAGATATGGTGAAGGTAGTTGGGTAGTAACTACAGATACTTTCACCGAGTTTGGTCAAGTTATAATCATACCAGGTATACCTTTTTGTTTAAAACCTGATACCACAATTGACCCGAATGAAGATAATGAGGTAGGATAAAAAATAATAATAAAAAATATTTATATAATAAAATAAAAGATGGCTTGTATAACTGAAGATTTAAACCCACCCGTACCTATTCTAGGTTGTACTGACCCAACTGCCAATAATTATAATCCTGAGGCTAATCAAGATGACGGTAGTTGTATATTTACACCAGCAGAGGTATCTGGATGTACGGACCCAACAGCCATTAATTATAACCCAAATGCTACAATTCAACCAGAAGACTGTGAATGTATTTATGAAGAATGTCCAGATAGTTCAGAGATAATCATATCATCGGAGGGTATTGTCTCTTTTTTTGATACAGTCAATAACGATGGGGGTGATAATCAAGCAGAAGATACTTCCTCAGCAACAGCATCAAGAACTACAAGAGAGATAACTGTTGGGGGTGATACTGGTATCGTTTCATTATCAGAAGAATGTTGTAACGAAGAAATAGTTGGTCAACCCGTTATTTATACGTCTCAGGGTTGTAAATTAGTAGAAACACCAGCTTGTCCAGATAATCTAACAGTGATTGAAGGGGTTTTATTCGATGCTGATAGTGGTATATCAGTAGATGAGAATTGTTGTAACAATGTTGAGGGTTTTACATATTCCACTAATTTTTTAAACCCAGACGGTACTTTAGGGGCTTGTTTAAAAGACCCAGAATTTGTAGAAGAAGACTGTATATTATCAATAAATGATGTGATATACGTTGGTGATACTGTTGTCTTTGATAGTAGTCAAATAACCACAGGAGAAGAGACACCTTCTACTATACCTGGTAACACAGGTGGAAGTACTGGAGGTAGTACAGGTGGTAACACAGGTGGAAGTACTGGAAGTGGTACAGGTGGTAACACAGGTGGTGGAACCCAAGGGGGCGTACCCAACGAAGGTTCTTCAGAAAACTGTTTTACCATAGATTATTGGTATTACAGACCGATTACTCCTAATACAACTTTACAAAACCCATTGGATCTTAATGAGCCTTTCCCTATTGGTGATAAATTATTAACTTTCGGTATATCTGAATTACCTAATGGATTAGAAATAGGTAATCAAATCACAAGTGAGGGGGTTACAATAGAAGTTAACCCATGTTTTTCTGATACTAATGCTGCTGGACAAAGTATTGATGTTTATCTAAATAAAATTAATGAACCCCATTACGTTGTAGACATACAACAAAATTTACAACAGGGTGGTTGGGTTATTACAACAAATACAAATATTGATAGTTTCATAGATTCATCTTATTCTTTCGCTTGTACTTTACAAAATCAGACTACTGCTCAAGCTTGTTCAGTGGTTGTGGGAGGTTCTAGAAGAACACCAATTGCTTTCAACCCAGACAACCTTGACCCAATCTTTGACCCTTGTGATGTAAATGAAGATTTACAACCACCAGAAGTACCTTCTCCAGAAAATACCTACGAGAACTTAAGTGAAGCTTGTTGTTCTATTTTAGGAGCTGAGTTTGGTTGGGAATATATAAACGGTGTTTGTTATTGGAACCCACCAGTACCAACACCAACAGTACAAATGGGTTTAAGTGAAACTGATATACAAGTTTTAGACCCAGAATGTCTTACCTTAGATGTGACAGCATCATTTTATTTAGAGAGACCAGATAGTCAAACTTGTGAGGCAAATGATGGACAAGATATTACCGCTTCTTTAGTCATTTATAGTGGTACTAACATCAACAACGCCTCAACAATGACAGCAATACCGATAGAAACTTATTCTCTTTCAAATAATGGGTATTGTCAATGGACTACATTAACTAGTACCATAAATTTAAATGATAACACACCATTTAAAGTTAAAGTAATTATAGATGGTCTTAAAGAATGTTGTAATTACGACATATTTGTTGATGATATTGCTGTTAATTGTCAGAAACAAGATACTATAATAGGTGAAAATTACACAACGTGTCCTGGATTTAAATTAACGAAAGTTATTGATAATAAAAAGTCATGGGTTAGAAATACAGAGAAACCAATTAATAGAGTCTTCGCACCAAGTCCAGATGCGGATATTCCTTGGAGATATACTAATTATTTTGAACAATCTGGTGTTTATGAAAACGACAGTAGGTTAGTTTTAAATAGTAAGGAGTTGTACCTTAACTTCAATATGAGAAAAGTACAACCAAAATGTCCAAATGGTTATACATTATTAAACGACCAATGTATTAGACAAACCACTTTATGTCCTAGTGGATTTACTTTAAGTGGTGAAACATGTGTAAGTGGGGTAACAACTTCAGCAGCAACAATAGAGAATCACTTTAAACCAGTGAACCTAAATGGTTGTCAAGAAGAATTGAGTATTTATGATTTAATAAACTATAAGAAAAATTTCCAAAACTTTTGGGTTAAATTTATAGAACAGTTTGTTCCAGCCACCACAATATTTGTTTCTGGTGAAAAATGGTCAAATAGAAATGATGAAATTTGTGAAGTAATAGAACCTTGTGGTTATATAAATAATTTTAGTGAGGTTGATTTAGGTTTAAGGTCAACAAATGGGGTACCAACTCCTCAAACAAGAAATAAAAATATTAATAAGAGGTCAGATGTATTTACATCAACAGAAAAAGTTCTATCAGAAAAGAATGGTGATTATGCCGATAATAGAACTGACACTCCTATTTTATTCGACAATTTTAAAGCTTCTTTTCTAAAGAAAGACGATTCTATTTTAACCGCTAGAAGATTGACTTTAAGACAAGGTGAGTTAGAATTACTTAAAGAGGGTCAAAAAAGATACCAAGATAAGTTCAAAGAAAAAGTTTACATAATAGAGACCAATGAAAGTTAATAAAAGTATTAGGTTAAGGACAGAACCTGGTTTAAGTAAAAATATTAGTGTAAAAATAGAACAAGAATTTGATACGATAGACTTTTTAAGTTTACAAATAACACAACAAGAGGCTTATCGTAATTTCTGTTCTGACTATGGTGTTGTCGCAGGAAGAGTAATAGCCAATGATGGTTTTGGTATTGCTAATGCTAGGGTTTCTATATTTATTCCATTAAGTGATGAAGATGCTGAGGACCCAACAATAAGTCAAATATATCCATATGTAACACCAACAGACCAAAACGATGATGGTGTTAGATATAATTTATTACCTAGGGTGGGTAAAAACTTTTTTGTTAGAGTTAAAATACCTAATGATGCTAATGGTGATGAACAAAATCCCATTACCGTATCACCCACATATAATGTAACTTCTTTAGGTACTTTTGTAGCTGGTAGTAGTTGGGAACTTGTACCTTTTGCGGGTCAGTCTGGTGTAGGTGGTTTCGCAATTTATCAGAGGGAGGTTATTGGTAATTCTGGACCAAAAGTACCAGTAGGAACCTTTCCCACCAAATTTGAAATTTTAGATGATGATACTTTTTTGGAGGTTTATGATAAATACTACAGATTAAGTACTAAAACAAATGATGCTGGTGATTATATGATATTTGGTGTACCTGTAGGTACTAAAACAGTACACATGGATGTAGATTTAAGTGATACTGGTTCTGTCAGTTTAACTCCAGCTGATTTTATATCACAAGGATTTTCTCCAGATTTATTTACAGATGGTGGTGGTTTCCCTAGTAGTACTAATTTAGATTCCCTACCACAAATAGAATCACAAAATCTAAGTGTGGATGTGGTACCCTTTTGGGGAGATTTAGAACAATGTGAAATTGGAATCACTAGATTAGATTTTAATTTAAATAAAAAAATTGTACCATCAGCTTTATTGGTTTTTCAAGCATTTACTAATGGTAGTGGATTCTTAAGAGTAGACAATAATCTTATCGGTGATGGTAATTCAAATGATTATAGAAGTATAGGTAAAATGATACCTTTAGATGTGACTGTTGCTTGTACTAGAGGAGCCGTAACTGCTGAGATAACAAAACAAGAAAAATTTCAAGACGGAAATGTCATACTATCATTACCTATGTATTCAGATTTTAAATTTACTAATGAAGAAGGTGAATTAGTAGATGGTGAAGATGGTAAAGGTGTACCAACTGGGGGTGAATACTCAATAGCAGTTTGGGGTACATCTAGTAGACATGTAGGTACAGAAAAAGAAAGGGGTACAGCTGTACATTGGATTAATAGGGTAATATACAGATACGATTTACTTAATAGAAAAAGATTAATTTATACACCTGGAGTTTGTCTTCGTACTAGAGCTGGTGGTGAAACAACAATCAGAAGTAATTCTGATGTAGGTACACAAGGATTGGCTTACCCTACAAACACATTGAAAGGAACCACCTCTTCTTTTGGTACCGCTTTTAATGGAGATATAAACGACCCATTTAATTCTTTTTCATGGTGGTCACCTGTTTTTGGTTCTTTATATTTTCCTATGCATAAAATGCAATCCAACGGTAGTGTAAACAACAGTATTTCTTTTTCTAACTCAGATTATGCTCAATTTGGGGGTTCATCTAATGTACATGCTTACGATAGAACACCTTATGCTGTAGGTGTTTTAGATATAACAGATATTTTACATATATTTAAACCTTTTGGTGGTGAGTTAGACCCAACTAGTGCTAATAATGGGTTATATGGTAACTCACCGATACCAACAGCACCAGATACTTCCATCACACCCCAAGGTAATCAATCTTTATTACTTAGAGGAGATTCTGAAGGAAATACTGGACAAATAAATTTTCCAAATAGGTTAAATAGATTACAAATAAGTGACATTCAAGATAATGGATTTGCTCACGTATCCCCAAATAACGGTAATGGTAATGCAACAACATTATTCGGTTCCCCACCAAGTAGTGGCCAAAGAAGTCAAAGAGGTAGGTATTATTTTTATTTTGGTTTAACAAAAAGTAATAACATTTTAGAAAGATTAAAAACAGTTATAGAATGAGTAATGTAGACTATCGTATAAAAATTTTAACACCTTCTTTAAAGAATGCTTTAGCTCTGCCAGAACAAAATTTCATACCTTTAGAAATAAAATCTAAAAGAGCTTTATTAGAACCAGATAAAACTGTAAATGTTATTGATGCTTTCGAACAAACAAATGTAGAGAGAAATGAGGTTAAAAAATATAGGTTAAATGGTAAGTTGGAAATATTAACAGACAATACTATTATAAGCACGTATGGTACTATTGTACCAAATGACGCTTGGTCACCAGTAGAATTAGATAATTTATTTTTACCTAGAACTTGGGTTTTACAAATAACCTACCCTAAATTTAAAAATAATTTCAGAATAGTTCATACAGATGGTTTCCCAAACCCAACAGTAAATACAAGTACTAAAGCACATAGAGGTTTTCAAGTAAAAGAATTAATACCTTTCGCTACTGAACCGATAGAACCATCGGGAACACCAGGTCAAGTTGGGTCTTCTGATGGTATACCAGAAGAAAGAATTAAATACAGAGTATTAATAAGAACCGCACAAAGACATGGAGTTGAAAATATAGGTGATTTTATATACTTGAGCCCAATAACAAATTTTATTGATGACAACGTAGACACCTTTAACTATTTAGGTTATCACAGAGTTTCTGAATTTGAGGTTGGGAATGAAGATTATGGTTTAGTTTTAGATACGGAGTATATAATACCAACCGACCCAAATGGAGACCCAGTATTAGCACCACCCTTCTTCGGTGTTGGTAAAACTGTTTTTGAACCCTCAGCAGACGATATAGTATTTTTGGGTAGTAAAAATGTTGATTCACTACAAAGGTGTGACAATAAGGGACAACAAATAAATTCATCTAGTTTAACATACATAAAAATATTTAGTCAATCACACGGTTTAAGAGTTAATGATTTTATCGAAGTTAGAGATAATGTGATAGACCCTATCAATAACCTATATAAAATAATAGCGACACCCAATATAAATGAATTTGTTATCCAATACAATTACACTAGTATCGATAACACAACTGGTATCATAAATAGAAATTTAAAATATAGATTTTGTGATGGTGTACCATCCGAATATTACTATAGAGATTTAGAGGTACTAACGGAAATAAAAGATTGTGAGGTTTATAAAGCAGGTTTTTCTGTTAACGTTTTTGATGACCCTTATTCTAGAGATGTTTATTTATATCATTTTGATAGGGATATAGATGTTGAAAATTTAAGAGATAATTTAAATAGACCATTAAGTGAGTTATTTTTGACAGTCACAAAAAGGTCTAGTTCCAAAGACGGAGGTAATTTTGGTGGTTTTAGTAATTGGGGTAACACTTTTAGTATTTTAGATACGAATAAAAATACGCAAAAACCCAATCTAAACGGTAATAGTCCAACAACTTTAGAAGTATTATCTTATTGGCAACAAGATGACCCTAATACAGCGGGAACCATACAAAAAGCTAATGTAGGTAATAGATTTATAGGTGACTTTGTTTCTTATAGTAGGGCTACTTTAAGTGAAAAAGTACTGTCCAACGCTACAGGTAGGTTTGGTGTTACACAAGTAATAATAGAGTATGATTTTGAAGGGAATCCCCAAGGAGAAACTCTTTCTGATGAAAATGGGTACACATATCAGTTACATCAAAAAATTAAAATAAGAGATTATTCTGATGCTATAGAAACAGTACCTAATAAAGACGATGAAATATTTCCAGACTATGCTCAAATAAATAATGATGGTACAGTTTCTTGGAGGGATTTACTAGATATTGGGTTTTTAGAGGTCTCCGATAATAAATCTTTTGGTGTAGATTATCCATTTGTTAATGGTAAGCATTATTTATATACAGCAACACCTATTTATATAAGAAAAGAATTACCAACACAATTAGGTGAAGAGATATTGAGTAGAGGTAAATACGTTCAATTCGATACTGATAACACACCTAATGATGAATGTTAAAATTAATGTTTTATGAGTTTATGTAATCAAAATATAATACCATTAGTACCTTCAGAAGAGTTAATAATTCAGGAGATAAAAAAAGATTATGGTTTGCACCCTATTAACAACATAAGTAATGATGTTAATATCTGTACTGAAATAATTAATGCTCCCACTTATACGTCTAATTTAACTAAATTGATGACTGGGTTAACAGAATCATCGATAGGGGTTTTTAATGTAAGTGAAAAGAATATGTCTTTTGATTATGTCTTTACTGGTAACTTAGAAACATTAAGTGCATATACAGGAGATTTTAGATTTGAAATATATCCTAGGGTACCAGAAGGTTTTGTACAACCAATACCCAACTTACCACCTAATACTACTATCCCTACTCAAACACAACTTTTTGATAGTACACCATCTTTCAGTGCTTCAACTGAGTTTAGTGGAATTACCACTAATGGTTATTCAGGTTCAACTCTTTTAATTAATGAAAAAACGTTTAATCTACCATTAAAAGATGAAGAGTATGTTTTAAACAGTAATTTTAGCTTTGTTAAAAAAGAATGTTTTTATCGTGGAAGATATACAGAAGAAAATTTAGGTAATGAGTATTTCTCTGGTAGTAGTTTATATTTTGTTACATTAATTAATCCAGAGGTACCTATCTTAGGTCCTTTTAGAGAACCCACCCCAAGAACCCCAGAAAACTTATTAGTAACTAGAACTAATTTTGAAGATATCAATTTAGGGTCTGAGAATCCAGTTTACACATTTGCAGTACCTTCCAAAGAAGAGTTAGACGATACTTGTAGATTCGTGAACGAAACATTAACCATAGACCCAATAGACGGTTCTATTTTTAGTATCACAACTAAACCATCACCTAATACTTTATTGGTAGCTGTTAATGGTATTACCTTAAGTGAATCAGATTATTCTATAAGTGCAGATACAATAATACAATTAACACAAACTTTAGACCCTAATAGAGACATTATTACGGCTAGTTATTTAGATTGTCAACAAGATTTGGATACTATATATTCAGAACAATATGAAATATTATCCGCTATAACAAGTGGTGTTACTTCAGCCGTCACAACAACAGATAAAGTTTATTATAATACCGACCAAAATAAATACGAGTATTATTTGGATTATAACCCTACTAATCCAGACACTGAAATGACTTTATTTTTAAATGGTGTTAAATTAACTTATGGAATAGATTATTACATGAGTATAAGTGTTGAAAACAGAGTTATTTTCAATAGTCTCTCTTTAACCACAAACGATATACTATATTTTGTTTACACTTCTAGTGGTCAATTAGAGGGTGATTATGATATAATAATAAAAGAAAATGTTTTAGAGTGGAAACTAATAAATCCTACTGTGGTTAGTGAAAGGTTTGATGGTTTCTTTAACGTGGAAATAACGGAGAGTAGTGACCCTAACTTTACTTCTACGGGAGTAACAACTGGGATAACAGTTAATTATGTCAATGATTCTACTTTTTACAATACACCTGTACCACAAGATTTAGAGGCTAATAAAGACTACATATGGAGAGTTACCAGTAAAAAGGTTTATTCTGGCATTTTAGACAATATATTTATTACAGATAGTGTCAGTAGAGTTGGTAAGTTCTCAACAAATAATAAGATAAATTCTTACTAAGACTATATTTATAAGAGATGAGTTATATAAGTAAAAATACGGGAGCGTTTGTTAACGCTAGATTAACAGATAAGGGTAGAGAACTTTTATCTATTGGACAATTAAATTTCACAACATATAGGTTGGGGGATTCTGAAGTTGACTATAGTACTTTAGGTGCTGGTTATAACATAGCTTTACAAAATGTTTTAAAACCAAAGTCTAATCAACCAAACATAAAAACAGCTATACTACCAACTAATAATTCCTTAACACCAAATGTTAGTATCTCATCATTACAACCGATTGAGTTAACAAATATTATTAACTCACCAGAAAAAGGGTTTTTCGAGTATTTAAGTGGAGCTACACCAATAGAGTATACTGCTTACACAACTTCTAACTACGTTGTACAAGCTGATACCTTTATACCAATATCTGGTATGAATGGTACTACTTTAGTTAATGTCTTACAAGGTTCAGAATATCAGTCTGGTAGTACAGAACCATCTGTGGGTGATTACATGTTAGTTAAGATGAGTAATCCAGACTTAACAGCTACACAAGATAAAGGTGTGGTAGAAGTTGATACTCCAGTACCTTATCTTTGGTATAAAGTACAATCATTAAGTGGTACAGTTTCAGCTGATACACTTACGATTGAGGTAGATAGAAATCTACCAGACTTTAGTACTACCACATCAAACAATCAAGCATTAACTTTATTCTATCCAGGTCCAGCTAGTGGTTACACTTTCGACACAGGAATTTATTCTGGTGGTACTGTTTGGAATATGAACAATGTTTGGTCGGATAATATAATTGGTGTTGATACTTCAGTCTATGAGAGTTTTGCTGATTATGGTTCAGAATCATTTGTAGGTTCAAAAGAATATTATGGTTATACATCAGAGTTTCAATTGTCTGGCGACACTGATGGATTCTCTAACAATGTAAAATCCATATCTATTCTACATTACTCAAACTCAGAAAGTTGTGAAAACCAACCAGAAAAAATATATGGACAAAAATTTTATGTAGACACAACCATTGAACAATCACCGATAGTAAAAATGCCTACATTAATGTGGCATAGAAGAGAGTTCTCAGGTTCTGGAACAGCAGATTTAATTGGTTATAACTTTGTCGCAACAGGAAGTACACAAGCTGTAACTTTAAATGGTAGTGCTACTGATATAAGATATTATAGTTTAGTTGACCCTTCGACACCTACAATATCTGTTGGTAGATTGTTTCCAGATTTACAAACAATAACAATAGATAACCAAGAGTTAGTAGCCGCTTTATCTTATAAATCAAATAGGAATTGGACACTACCTACATTAGAGTATGGTCTAACAACTAATACGGATGGTTTCTTTAGTCAAACACAAGATGTGTATATATCTTATATGTTGTCTAATAGCAGTAGTGGTTATACATCAGGATTACATTGTCAAAATGTGACTCCCGTTGTCTTTGGTGGTGTTAATAACGAACCTTGTGCTCCAGACGCATCTAGAAAAGACATCGACATAATTTTCCCAACAGGACAATTACCTTATATGATGGCTTCTGGTGGTACTGGATGGTACGCAGACACTTTCGAATTATTGGTTCAAAGAGTGAGTTCGGGTACGGCTCCTAGTCCTTCTAATTGGACTAAGATAGACTATACAGGAAGTATTAATGGTCATTCAGTTGGAGACAGAATAGACCCGCTTAATTTAGAAAGTACAACTTATACAATAACTGAAAATTTATTTACTAACAGTGGTTCTACTTTCAATTTACATGATTATATTAATATACCAGAAATAGGTGAAACAGATATATTACAGTTTGGTGATGAATATTTCTTCTATGGTAATATGGCAGCTTCTGGTATTGAAACAAAATATAGAACACTGTTCAACTTTACTATACCACCAACACAGTTTAATAATTCAACAAACCCTACTTTCGCTAATAGTGGTCAAAACGTACACATATCGGAATTAGGTGTTTATGATAACGTTGGTAATTTAGTGGCTATAGGTAAGTTTATAACACCTATTGAAAAAACAAATGTAACAACGATAATATTAGAAGTAGCTTTAGATTTTTAATGGCGTTTGTTAATATAAATAAAAAGGTTAGGTTGATTTTAACCGAATACGGTAAAGAAAGACTAATAAATAATGGAGATATAGGCTTCAAGTATTTTAGTTTTTCAGATGACGGTGTTAGATATGACATAATAAAGGAACCAGAAAAAGTGGTAGAAACCCAAGGTGATTCGGATACTACTCTTTATAATGGTAATAAAAGTCCTATAATATATAAAAAGTAAAAAATGGCTTTTGAAGAAGTAAGTACAGCAGGATTTAAAACTTATCTAACTAGATATGGTGTATCTAGATTGTTAGATCCTAAAAGTAATTTTGATATTAAATATTTTAGTTTAAGTGACGAAGGTATAAATTATGAGGAAACAGTAGATTCCTCAGTTTTAGTTACATCAGTAAATGGTGAAGATTTAAAAACACTATACAATGGTGGTGAAACTTTAGATTTCGTTGGTAACGAAAAAGATGAGGATACTGGTGATATAACAATAAGTAAATCTGATATTGTTTTTGTTGATGACTGTAATAATTTAGAGTATAAAAACTTAGATGTAACTGTTTATTTAGGTAACTATTTACAAAACCTAAGAGACACTAATAATAATATACAAAATGTAACAAGAGACTACGAACCATTTATCAAATTATATGATTTTGTTAACGTATATGAATATACAGAAAACGCTTTTGGTGAATACAGATTGTGGGATACTAAAAACTATAATTTAAATTATGTTTTTGAAACTGATAGAGATTATAACAACTATAAAACCTTTGTTAACACTTTTGTTTCTAAAATAGATAATTCAGCTAGAGTTAATTATGATAGTAATAGATTTAAGTCACCTTTCCAATTAACTATTGGGAGTTACAAATCAAACTCAACTAATGTAGTTACACAAAATGGTGGACTTACTATTCAGTTATACCCAGTGAGTAACATTGTATATAGAACTGACACTAGTAATGTTGAGATACAGAATTTGAATGAAAATATTTATCAAACTAATAAAAACATTATACCTTCAGTTAATTTTAACGGAATAAATCACAACATAAAAGGTGATAGAAGTATTATCTATAGAGATAATGTAAATATACCTATTTTTAGATTTAACAATTTATTAGAATCTGGTATTACTGCAGCTAAAAATATGTTTGAGTTTTATGGTAATGATTCAGCAACTGATTCTAACACTAAGGTTATTACAATAAACATGGATGTTATGGTTAATGATGATACATTCAAACCAAAACCAGCCAAACTAAAATTAAATTTAACACTAGACTTAAACGAGTCAAATTGGAACGGTTCTAGTGACTTTACAACAATAAATTAAAAATAAAATGGAAAATACATACACACTATTTAACCAAACTTGTACCTCTTGTTCACAATTTTCTAAAGGTAATGAGTTACTTTTAAATCAAGGTAAAATATATGGTAAAAACATTTTTAACATACCCGATTCGTTTACCCCTAATGCAGGTTCATTAGGAGCTACTAAATTTTATGGACTATCTATTTCAGAATATGGTAGATTCATATATAAATCTAATGGTGAACAATTTGAGTTACAAAAAATGGCTTTTCCAAATGTAGATAGTGTTTATGCTACACGTAAAAATAACAAATGGATGTTAGGTGTATCTTAACAGATAAAAATAAATAAAAATGAGAAAATTAATAAAACCGATTGATAGTATTAGTTATACCGAAGAAGTAGTTAAAGGTAATTTAAAAACAGTTTCTGGTAGTAACTTAGAATTTATATTAAGCCCTAAGACTGGTACTACTTACTCACATTTGTGGTTAGGTCCTTTATTTAGTTTACCTGTTAATGATAAAATGGAGGAAGAGTTCATAACACCTTACGCAGACGGTGGTTTGTCTGGTACAGCTTTAGAGTATTTAGTTAAAGAAGTTGGTGAAAATGTTATTATAGCCGATATAAGTAAAGATTCTTTTGAGTCTGGTATTGATGGATTGAACTTTAAATTAGATATACCTCTAGACCCAGCTTATAGTGGGACTAGTTTCTCTGGTTTAAGTACAACTTCTCTTTATGGTTCTTATTTGAAGACAGAACTTTATGATAAGAAAAACACTGTGGGTCCATGTTCTTGTTCTGTTATGGATACTTTATTATCTGAGAACTCACAAAAGGTAACAACTGAAATTTCACAAGGATTACCATTTCAAAGTGGAACAAACCCTAAAGATAGTAACTCATATTATAGTAGTGGTTTGGTTTACTTATTCTCTGATGATGTAAAGAAACCAAATATCAGTGCTAGTACTGTTAGTACAACTAACTCATGGGCAACAGGATTCGGAAACGAATGTCCTTATACTGTTAATAGAAAATTCCCATTTAATTTAACAACAGACTTAGTCAACGGTTATTTCTATGACCAACCAGTAGGTGTTGTTGATTTATTAGGTGGTAAAGTAACAATATTTAATAAAGACCTAGTAGATGGATTCAACTTCTCAGGAGCTACTGGTGGTACAAGTACTACTGGAGCTACCTTCCCAGTTAGTGCCGCTAGTACAAACTTTATCTCTTATGATGTAGAACAAGGTTTGGATATGACACTAATAGCTGGTAAGAACGAATTTGATACATCAACCAACCCAACCTATGACCCACAAGCATGTGATGGTAAAATTTATATCACTTATGTTGACTTTTACGATAGTCAGGGTAGATTAGTAGCTAAGGGTGTTACTGAAACACCACTTAGTAAAGAAAGAGACGAGATATTGGTTTTAAATGCCAACATCAAGTTATAAAGTTTTTTAAAATGTTTTAAATGGAATCAAGAAATAAACCTGGTCGGGTTTTAGGCTTAGACGTATCGACAAAAACTATTGGTATCGCACTCTTTGAGGGTGACGGTAAATTACTAGAATTGACACACATCACACCTAGAATCAAACCAAAACCAGAAACCAAGTTAGAAGAATTATTTAAGAAAGTTGATGCTTTCGAAAAGTTAATAACTAGATATATCGAACTAGATATCGAAAGAGTTATTATAGAGGAACCACTTTTAGGTAGTAATAATGTTTATACCATAAGTACCCTCTTAAAATTCAATGGAATGATATCTAAGGTAGTTTCAGAGGTTTTAAATGTTATTCCAGACTTTGTCTCTTCTTATGATGCTAGAGCTTATTCATTCCCAGAATTGATGGAAGTAAGAAAAGTGAATAAAAAAGGTGAACCTTATTCTGAAAAAGAAATTAAAAAGAAGAAACCAGTTTTATTCGGTGGATATCCTTGGGATGTTGATAAGAAAAACGTTATCTTAGAAAAGGTGGCTGACTTAGAACCACAGATTGTTTGGGAGTACACTAAAAACAACACTCTTAAGAAGGAAAACTTCGATATGACTGATGCATATACTTGTGTTAGAGCAGTCATGTGTAGAGATGGTTTTTGGGACTGTAGAAAAAAAATTGGTACCGTAGTTTAACAATAAATAAATCTTAATTATTTGTTTTTTTAAAATTTATTTGTTATAATTGTAATTATGACAAACAAGAAAAAGATTGCCTTGGAGTGTTTGTGGGAGGAAGCTAAAATGTATTCTAAGTTATACCATTCAACCAATGACGAAGAAAGAAGACATAAATACATTTCCCACTTTAGAAGTCCCATCTATGATGAAACGGACACAAAAATGTTTAAAAGGGATTTTATTTCAGTGAGAGCTTTCAATAATGAAGGTAGAGTAATGAATGAACATTGTAATGGCAGAACTCAGTGTTCTAAAATACTAATTCAAAGAATACACAAAAAAGAAATAAATAATTTCAACCAATTTGTTGATTTTCTAGTAAATTATTGTTATACAATTAGAATACTATCAGAAGAAAATTATTTGGTAGCACAATACATTAAAAAAAATAAAGATAAAAACTTTTTGGAAGCATATAGAGATTTAGGTATTACTTTATGTGATAACAAAGGGAACATAATTAAAGAACCCAACTTACCAATTATATAAAATGGCAGAGAACAGACTCATTTATGGTATATTGATAGATGTCTTAGGGAGACCTAAAAGAAAAAACGAATCTAAACAACAATTTGCTTTCGATTGTCCAGTTTGTTCAGCTGAAAAAGGTCAATACGATGGTGATGGGAAAGGTAACCTTGAAGTTAATTTAGCTGAGGGGGTTTATCATTGTTGGGCTTGTGGTGATATTAACGGTACAAAAGGTGGTTTAAAAAAGTTATTTAAATCATTCGCTAATTCACAACAAATCAAGAAACTAAAGATGATTGGTTTTGATTTAAGTACCTTCAAGTCTAAACTAAAAGAAAAGAATGTAATAGAAAATCTTACATTACCCCAAAATTATATAAGTTTCGAGGAAGGTAACCCTAAATCATTGAGTTACAAACAAGCGTGGAACTATTTGACTAAAGAAAGAAGAATGGACCCTAAGTTAATCCTAAAAAGAAAAATGGGTTATGTTAATGGGGGTCAATATGATTCTAGGGTGGTAATACCATCTTACGATATTAAAGACGAACTTAATTATTGGGTAACAAGAACTTATGTTAATGCTAGACCCAAGTATTTGAATCCAGATTCAGATAAAGAACAAATAATATTCAATGAATGTTGTTTAAATTGGGATTCTGATGTATATTTGGTGGAAGGACCTTTTGACCATATGGTAGTATATAATTCTATTCCTATATTGGGTAAAAAGATATCAGATAAACTAATGGAGTCTCTATTCAATAAGTCTTGTGCTAATATTATAATACTTCTAGACTCAGATGCGTGGACAGACGCGAAAAGACATTACGCTAAACTAAATGTTGGTAAACTTTTCGGTAGAGTTAAAATTATTAAATTAAGAGAAGGTTATGATATTGCTAAGATACAAGAAGATTATGGTAGAAAGGGTGTGATTGAAACTATGAGAACTTCTTTTCACCTCAAAGAAAGTGAATTGTAATGGGTTTAAAAGTTAATTACGTAATAAAAAGAAGGAGAGGTAAAATGACCTATCAGATATTAGATATTTTTTATCAAAACGGTATAAAATATTTTTTATTGGAGAATAGAGAGAACGGTAAGGTTTACTATACTCCCCACTCTGAAGATTGGGAGTATTATGGTAGAGTTTATGATACAATGAAACCTAAAAGAAAAATTTTAAATTTTAAATTTGTTAAATGAGTCATAATAAAAAATACATCAACAAAGAAAGTCTAATTCAAAGGTTTAGATTAGAAGGATACCAAGGAATTATAAACTATATTGGTAAATCTGAAGCCTTAATAGGGTTAGATGATGAAATACAACAAATATTAGATATAACTTATTGTGATAGTTGTTCTACTAAAAAAGATATTGAAATTAAAAAAATAATAGATGGCGAGTAAAAGAGAGTCAAAGGTTTGGTTAGAACCCGAAGAACATGTTTATATACATAAAGACACAGAAGTTAAATATAAATCGGTTACAACCGTTCTTTCTATGTTAGAACCACATTTTGATACGGAGGGTGTTGCTAGAGCAATATCCTTACAATCAGATGAAGATAAAAAACCAGAATATATTGGTATGTCTAAGGAAGAAATATTAGCTGAATGGGAACGTATTAATCGTGAAGCTAATGAATACGGTACTGAGGTTCACGAAATACTAGAAAGATATTTGTTGGCAGATAAGATTTATATCCCTAAAAGTGAATATGAAAAAGAGATTATAACAAAGTTTCAAAAGATAGACCCAATGAACACAGGAACTATCTACCCAGAAACAATCTTATTTTCTGAAAAACATTCTTTAGCTGGTACTGCTGATATAATAGAAGACTGCGGTGACTATTTCAATGTTTGGGATTTTAAAACAAATAAAAAATTAAACTATATGTCACAATATGGTCAATGGTTAAAAAAACCAGTATCTCACTTATCAGATTGTCAGTTTAATGTTTATGCATTACAAATGTCAATCTACGCTTATATGTTCCAAATGGAAACTAGAAAAAAGGTAGGTAGAATGGCTTTATTTTACCTCAACCCAGAAAAAGATTACGAGTTTGAAATAATACCCGTTAACTACATGGGTTATGAAGCTAAAAAAGTTTTAGATTTTTGGTTAGAAAAACAAGAGAAAAATGGAGAAAGAGTTTAACGAATATGAATTTATATTATATGGTGCTGTAAGGTCTTTGTTTTATCGATGTTGGAGTATGTATGGTGCTGGTAGTGAAAATAAAAGACCCATAAGTAAAGAACTTGTGGGTAATTGGGCTGGTAAATTATTCTCACAAGATAATTTATTACCTATTAACAATTGGATGATATATTACCTAGGTGAAGATGAAAAAACAATAGAATTAAACCTTTCATTACCTAATGAAATGGGTTCACGTATCTTTATTTTTAATATTAATGATGAATTAGAAGATTATGAAATATTCAATGTGAACTGGACGCGTGGACCCAAAAGAAAAGTAGCTTATAAGAAAATACCCAAAATATTTAATAAATGATTAAAAAATTTAATGACTCAGACTTTCATTTTTATGCTAGACTACAATTGTTTATTTGGAGATGCTGGAAAGAATTCCATGGGGATGAAGAAAGAACGATTGACGAAAAGTTAAATATTATGTCTACATGGTCTTTAGAACTTTTCCCAAAAGTCCCTTGTTTTAGAATACAAATATTAGATGAAAATGGTTTAGATATACCCTTAAACAGATCAAATGAAAGAAATCACCATATTGTTTCTATTTTGGCACAAAAAAGTCGTGTAATTGAATTCACAAATATAAAATTTGACTTGAGAGCTGAACCAGAGAATTTCGAAATTTATAATATTAAATGGACAAACAGTGGGACAGAAAAAGACAAAAATAACACCTATAAAAAAGTGCCCAAAGTTATTTAATAATTCCTTAACAATTCCTTAATATAAAAGACTGTATTTAATAATTTTTTTTATTATTTATTAGTAAAAATAAGTTTTATGAGAATTTTAAATTTAATCACTTTATCGTTAATCCTTTTGTTAGTAAGCTGTAAAAAAGAAGGATGCACAGACCCAACAGCAATAAACTACAATGTACACGCAGAAAAAAATGATGGAAGTTGTGAATACGAAGCTTCTTCACAACTACAAGTAATCACAGATAATATAGTTGAAAATACGACATGGACTAAAGACAATACATATGTTTTAGCCAATCGTGTTACTGTACTTGATGGGGTTACTTTAACTATTGAACCTGGAACAGTTATCAAAGGAGAAGCTGGTACAGGACCAAACGCAACAGCTTTAATAATCGCTAGAGGAGGTAAGTTAATAGCGGAAGGAACAGAAAGTGAACCTATAATATTCACATCAATAGCAGATGAGATTGTATCTGGACAAATGGTTAGTCCTAATCTAGACCCAAATTTAAATGGTTTATGGGGTGGATTAATTGTATTAGGAAAAGCTCCAATATCAGCAGCAGGAGCATCAATGCAAATAGAAGGTATTCCAGCTTCGGATGTTAACGGACTTTATGGTGGAACAAATCCATCAGATAATTCTGGTGTGTTAAGGTATATATCAATTAGACATGGTGGAGCCAACATTGGAGAAGGAAACGAAATCAATGGATTAACACTTGGTGGTGTAGGTAATGGTACAATCATTGAAAATATAGAGGTTGTAGCCAATCAAGATGATGGTATAGAATGGTTTGGTGGAACGGTTGATGTAACAAATGTTGTTATATTGAATGCTGGAGATGACGCGATAGACACAGACCAAGGATGGAGTGGTACTTTAGATAATTTTGTTATTATTAACTCTGGCGATGAAGCCTTAGAATTAGACGGACCAGAAGGTAGTTCTTTAGGAACACACACTATTACAAATGGTACGATAAAAGCTCTAAATTCTCTAGGTTTAGTAGATAGTGACCCTAATTCTAGATATTATTTAAGTAATATATACTTTAATGATTTAAGTTTAGGACAATCATTTGATGAATTACCTAATGTTGATTCAGACGGTTTCTATGAAATAAATAATTTAGAAGTCACCCTACCAAGTAATACACAAATAACTGATTTCTTTTTAGGTAATTCAGATGTGTTTGTTACTTCAGTACAATTTAATACTACGGGTTGTGATTTAACAAAATTACAATGGTCTTTATCATTTAATTTAGGATATTTAAGTTTTTAATAAATTTTTTACTATATTTGTCTTTATGAAAAGGCACTGTAAAGAATGTCCCCACAAAATAAGGAACAGACATAATGATATGATTATAGATTTTTCTATAAGAAAAAATAAGAGACATAATTGTCATATGTCAAAAGGTAAAAAAAATTTGTGGAAGGTTGAAAATAATGATTTAGAGTGTTATGGTTCTAAACTTATTGAAAGGACTTGATTTTAGACTCTACCTCAACTAGTTCAGACCAATTACCAACATAGTTAACCCCATTTACTGGTCTATTATCTATCCAAAAGTATTCTTGACCATCTTTAATCCTAGGTTTATCCATAATTAAACCATTATATTTAAAACCTTTTTCTTTTAACCAATTTTCGGTTACTTCTCTGTCTTTTGATTCCCTAGCGGTGAAAAAAGTTATCACATCACCTTCTTCATACCATTTATTTATTATTTCTAAAGCTTTTGGGTAAAGTTTGGCTTGACCGAATAAGTGAGAATCTTCGTTTTTTATATCTTCACAGATGGTTCCATCTATGTCTACCAAAATTACTCTATTCATCTATTTTTGATTACAAAATATAAATATCAATTTAGTATTTAAAGTTTAATTTATTTTACTTATCTTTTTAAAAAGAGTAAAAATATGAAATATACAGACCCAAATCAATTAAGTCTATTCCCAGATTATTTCGGAGAAGACGAAAATCATTTACTGGTGGAAGGGGAAACAGAAGTTGGTGTTAAGAACTACCCAATCATGGACCCAGAATCACCATTTCAATTTTCTAGAGAAGAGACTTTTGATATTAGAGATAGTTTTGTTAATTTCTATAAAGAGTTGGATACAATACAAGATTACTTTTTAGAGAGAAAGAAAGAAAAGATAGTTGATATTGACCATACTAAGTATATGGATTCTATGTTTAGTGACTATACTATAGAACCAAAGGACATGGAATTTGATATCGAGGTTATGACTGGAACAGAGTTTAACCCAATAGTACAGATAGTTACATCACTACCCTTAGAATCACAAATAGGTAGACAGATATCGTTAGCAATCAAAGAAAGAAATAGTGGTAAGTACGTTGGGTTTGTAAGAGTAGCTTCCCCAGTACTAACTATTAAACCTAGAAACAATTACTTTGGTGAAACTTTACAAGCAACTGAGGTAAATAGACACATGATAAATGGAGCCATAATCGTACCAGTTCAACCATTCGGATTTAATTACTTGGGTGGTAAATTATTAGCTGCGATAGCTTGTTCACACAAAGTAAGAAGAATGTTAAAAGAAAAGTATGGTGAAAAGATTGAACCTTGTTTCTTTGAAACCACTTCTTTATATGGTGATATGAAGGGTGTTAGTCAGTACGATGGAATGAAACCTTTAATAAGATATCAAGATATGACAGAGTCTAATCTATTTTTATTCCCAACAGAAGAAGTTTACGCACCAATCAGAACTAGAATGAGACACTTCTACGGAAAAGAAGAGTGGAGAGGTAATATTATAGACCCAATACCATCGGGTCCTAAGATGAGAGAATTTAATAAAGCAATTTCTATATTAAAAAATCATTTGAAACATTATGATGAAGATTCATATAAGGAGTTTTTAGATTTTACAAAAACTAGTATGAAAGCCAAAACTAAGAAAAGATATTATTACTCAAACTTTGGTTTTGATAATGTTAAAGAACATATTAACTCTGGTGGTGAAATACCTTTAAGGGAAGGACAAAACTTTCATAAACATGAAATAGAATATATTTTTGATTGGTGGAAAAAGAAAGCACAAAAAAGGTATGAAAAACTAAGAGTGGATGGTAGATTAAGAAACGAAATAGAAGTTTATACTGAAGAAAGTATAAATAACAATGTGGTAGATATGGTAAGATAATGAATAAGAATAAACTAAAACACGAATTTGTTAAAAAAGAAAAAAATGGTTTCAACACTGATGTGGTCGTTAATTACGAAACATCACCATTTAGAGAAGTAGGGATACAAAGAACTTATTTTATGGAGACAAAAAATGTTGAAGAACTAAACATATTAAATGAACACGTTAAAAAAGAAATGATATTAGAATTAGCAGAACTTCTATATGAGAACGGTTTTATAAGAACTTGTGATGTTACGACTCTTTCAGAGGGTACCACAAAAGTAATAATGAAAATGAAAGTACAAAAATTAATATAATGAAAGAAAGAATTTTAAAAATGTTAGAGGCGAAAGCCAACGAAAAAAGAGAAAAAGCATTAACTAGTTTACAGTTATTAATGGAAGAACCAGCTGGTATAGGTGACCACTCAACAGGTGATTTCTACACTAATGTCGAAGAAGCTTTTCAAGACTTAGTAGACGCAGATGATATGTTAGAGACCATACAAAAATATGACTGGAATAATATGAATGAGATGTAATTGAAATGTATTTAGAAATTAAAGAAAAAGGTTCGGGTAAAACAACTAAACTAATAAATGAAATGGTAGATTTCTTATTAGAAAACGCTGATAAAGCCGCTCTAATAGTTACACCACTTAACAGTGAACGTAAATTTATACAGAAAAAGATACATGAAAGATGTGGTGACTTATGTTCTAAAAGAACTATAACATCATATAAAATGTTAGAACCTTCTGAAACTATAAAACAATTTGTGGATGATTTTGATAATATCTTACCAGAAAGATTATTTCTAGATAAAAGAGCTCACTATGCTACACCAACATGTGATAGTATAAAATGTAAAGAGATATTAAATGTGTATGAACAAATTAAAACGGGTTCAGTTAAACCAAATAGATTTATTAAAAAACATGAATTATAATGTTTAATATCAGTGAAATAGTAGCTAAATGGGGACAATTTGGTCTTTTAGATGGATTACCCCAATACTTAAGAACAAGGGTAGCTTTAAAGAACGAACTTGTGGTTCATTGTTTAATGAATAATGATGCTTACATGGAAATTAATTTTGTTAGAACCAATATTTTCCCAATAATCCGTGGAATATATGTTTCAGGAAAAGAAATAGGTGATGTTGAAACTTTTGTTAGAGAGGTATATGAATTTTATATTAATAACCGTGAAACAATACAAGTGCATAATGTTGAGGCAGATGCCGAAATGGCTATTTTATTTGTGGAACAATACAAAGGGTTAGACCATGGAATTTTTAAACCCTTAAGATGGGTTAATAAACATAAATTTGTTAAAAATGAAGAAGTGGGTGACACTGTAATAAATTGGTGGGATAGATTAAAACGCTTTTTTTGTAATTTAATAAAAAAATTATGTTGATTATGTACGATTCATTTAAAAGATGGTTTAGAAGAAATTATGGTCATTTAGGTTATGATTTAACACCTTGTTATAATGATGAAAATCTTGTCCCTAAATTTGATATTTTACGTTTTGGTAGAGAAACTGAATTGAAAGAACTAAACTTAGAAAAGATTATGGATTTTTCTGCTGGTGATAGAGAATTAAGAAAACTTCTTTTTGATGCTTTATTTAGACAACACGGTTATAGGGTGGATAATGATTTTACCCCATTAAAAGAAATTAAAGAATTTAAATTATGATAAAAAAAAGTTTAGTCAAACACGAATTTATTGAAAAAGAGTTTTTGGAGGAACTTGAATGGAACTCAAACCCCCCTGATAGAACCGTTTGGACACAAAAAGATTGGGATGAAACCCTAGTAACCAAAATAACCATGTTATCAAACATTATTCATAAAAATACATACCAAGGTCCAGCTGATACCATTAGAATAGGTTCTGAGGTTTGGATGATGGGTCTAACGGTATATGCACGGTCAACAAATGTAAATGCTGAGGTTATACCTGAAGACACATTAACTATAAAGGTAGGTAATTTATGTGGTAGATGGGAAGTTTATTTAGATGAAAATGTTCCTTATAATGAAATATGGGTTTGTAGAGAACGACCTACTTATGGTATCACAGTAGAAAATATAGAGGGAGACACACCAATCATGACAATTAATCATCGTGATATAATTGATAAGAAAAAATTAAGAGGTAGAATTAGAATTAATGAATGAATTAGAAGAATGGTTTTTAGAAGAATTTGGTCGTTTGGGTTTTGATTTAACCCCTATGATGTATTCTCCAGAATCATTCATGCCAGTTAGAAGAGTTATTTATCAAGGTGAAGTGGTACCATACGTGCAAATAACACCCGAAGCAGCTCGGGATTTATCTTGGCATCATCCCACTTTAGATGTTGTAGAAGAATATAGAAATTTAATTAGGGAAGCACTTTTACGATTTTTAGAAGAAAGAAAAGATAAAGACTTTAAACCGATACGAAAATTAAATAAATTTAAATTATGATAAAACATTTATACCATTGTGCAGACATTCACATTAGACTTTATAAAAGACATGATGAATATAGAGAACAGATTGAAAAGTTTTTTAGTTCTGTAAGGGAACATATGGAAGAAAATGAACTAACTAGAGAAGAAGTTAGAATTGTTATTGCTGGAGATATTGTTCATTCCAAAAATCAGATGACACCCGAACTAATTAATATTGTTACTTGGTTCTTTAAAGGTTGTTGTGATATTGCAGATACCATTGTTATCTTGGGTAATCATGATTTCTTGGCTAATAACTTAGATAGAATGGATGCCTTAACTCCCATTATAGAAACTATGGGGGATAACAGACTTAAGTTCTTAAAACACACAGGATGTTATGAAGATGATAATATTGTTTGGTGTGTTTATGGTCATATGGAAGATTCTCAAAGACCTGACATAGAAGAAGCAAGAGAACTATATGGTGATAAAAGATATGTTGGTTTGTACCACGACCCTTTAATCGGTCTTAAAACAAATGTTGGTTTTGAGTTTGAAGATGGCCAAGACATCTCCATTTTTGATGGTTGTGATTTTGTTTGTTGTGGTGACATCCACTTATACCAAGTAATGAACTATCATGGAACACCTATTGTACAACCTAGTTCAATGGTACAACAAGACTTTGGTGAGTCTGTGGATAATCATGGTTATGTTGTGTGGAATGTCCAAACAAAAGAACACCAACACATTAATTTAGAATCAGATTATGGTTTCTATACCTTCAAAATAAATTCAATAGCAGATATTGAAGAAGAAATAGAAAAGTTGGTGTAATGAGACCTAAAGATTTAACAACAGATATAACCACGTTAACAAATAATTTAATAGGATACATGACTTATTATCAACACATGGAAGAACAGTTAGAATATCTTGATGATTATGTAGAGTTTATATCTGAGCTTTTAACAGAATTTAGAAATGATAGGGTTTATGTTACGGAGCAACCTGTAGTAATAATACCCCATCCAGAGGGAATGAGAAGATTCATGGTAGACCTAGACCCCGACCTTGTAGACACACCTATCAACAGAGCAGTTTCACACATGAGCCAATATATGCATAGCTTTGAAAGATTAAAAGAGGTTGTTAGGTTGGAATTAAATTTAAATAGAGAGGTTTTTATTTACAATATATATCCCTTTAGACACATGGATGCAGATGGAGAAATAAGGTACAGACCGATTATAAGATGGAGTAAGTTACCCATGGAGATATGGTATAACGATTTATCCTCAGACCCATTTATGATAATAAAAAAGATTAAAAAACATGAATTATGAAAATAGGAGATAAAGTAAAATTAGAAGACCCATTAATGGAAACTTTAGTTGGTGAGATAGTAGACAAAGAAATTTCTAGATGTAAGTGTAGTAAAAGTAAGTGGGTAGTAGATTTTAATGGTGAAACAAGAAAAATATCGGTAGGTAGTAAAAAATTATCATTACATGAAGAAGGATAAAAAATTACCCGATAATATTGTTTATAATGAAGATACACAAAAGTTTGATGCGAACATTAAACACTATCCCACCACTGTAGGTGGTCAAAAATTTGAGATTCTTCAAGTAGATAAATCAGATGCTTTAAAAGCTGACAAATATTTCAATAAAAAATTAGGTGAGTTAAAAGAAGAGTGGGATAAGTTAGTTGGTGAATATGAGTCCACTAAGCTTATCTACGAAACCACATACACCTTCCAACCCCTATTAGGTGAGATTTATCATATTTATAAAGGTAATAATGATAACACCTTTCTTAGTCTAATTAACCCTAATGAGTGGGATAGAGAATATTTAGGTTCTTATAGATTAAACACAAACGGTACATGGGAAAAAGTTGATTATGGAAATACCTAGAAAATTAAAAGATGAGATTTGGGAGTATTGTAGATTAAACGATATAACCGATATTGATGCTTTTATATTAAATTCTATACAACAAGGATTCAATATCGAAAAGTATGGTACAACACCTTTTAAAATTGGTGGTGAACCAGAGATTGTTGAAAAAGAAGTAGTTAAAGTTGTTACAGCAACAACAGAGGTAGAAATAATTAAAGAGGTTCCTATAGAAATAGAGGTAATTAAAGAAGTAGAGAAAATAGTTGAGGTTACGGTTACAGATAATGAATTAATAAATAAGATAGAATCCGAAAAGAAAGATTTAGAAAATCAAATAAATAATTTAAGGGGAGAGATAACTTCATTAAAAAAAGTTTTAAAGAAAGAAAATAAAAAAGTTAAAGAATTAATGGATTCTGATGCTGGTGTAATAAAATCTTTGAATCAAAAAATAGAAAATCTAGAAATAGAACTAGAATTAGAAAAAAATAGGCACAAAAAACCAAAAGAAAGAAAGAAACCGAAAGAGGACGAAAAAAGAAAACCTCGTTTCGGTAACATCATTAATTGGGTCTCTCAAGATGAAAGAGACGATAAAGATGAACTAGATTTATATGGTGAATAGTTATGTGTTATTGATTATTCCATTACTACATACAACTTCTCTCATCACAGTTTTTTTAATATGTGTGAGTTTTAAATCTAACTTATCATCCACCACCGTTGTGGAATCGTAAACGTAAATACCCAAATCATCCAAAAACTCAAAATTAAATTCCCAAGCTTCGGTTAATATCGATATTGTTTTATTTTCTACAGAAGTTTTTACTGATTTTTCCTTTACCATAGATGAAACCTTTTCTACCATTTCTGGTAAACTCATCGTCTTCATGGTTTTTCTTTTTTTAAGATCATTTATTTAGTCAAAATAAATGTTTATATTTCAATAAATATGATATCTATATGGAAAAAACATTAGAATTAACAAAGGTTACGATACCTAGTAAGGCTAAAATAAGAGTCCTTTGGGAAGATAATCCAGAAAATTATACACAAGAAAGAGCGAAGTTAGTAACTAAGTATTTTACTGAAAAGTATGATAATTTGAACGTACAAGTCGTTTTTAAACCCAAAAAGGTGGTTACATCAGAGGGTGAAGTTGAGATGACGGTAGCAGACAATGTAATGGACCCAACATACCAAAGAAAATTATTTAAACAATGGTTAAATAATACCAATATTGATGTAGAATGGGAAAGAATTCTAAGACTAGATGACAAAGTTAATGAAAAACTATCTCAAAAAAGAGAAACAGATTATAGATATAGAAATTGGTCTATTAAAGAGTTAGAATGGTCTAATTTCTTATCTTATGGGGATGATAATAAAATATCCTTCAAAGAAATGGAAGGAATTACCGTAATAACATCAAATCCATTGAACATGGGTGGTAAAACTACCTTAGCATTAGATTTATTACTATTCTTATTCTTCAATACAACAACTAAGGGTAGTACAGCCTCTAAAATGTTTAATTTATTTAGAGATAAAAATGAGGTTTATGTCAAAGGTGTTGTTGAAATAGATGGTGTTGATTATGTAATAGAAAGAATTGTTAGTAGAAAGTTAAAAAGAGATAGGGTAAACTATACTACTAGAACTGATTTATCTTTTCATAGAATACTACCAGACAACACCATAGAAAACTTAGAAGGTGAGCAAAGAAGAGAAACTGAAGAATTCATAAAAAAATCTATTGGTTCTGTAGATGACTTTTTATTAACTATTATAGCTGATGCTGATAACTTAGAAGATATCATCCACACCAAACCAACTGAAAAAGGTAGAATCTTATCTAGATTTATAGGTCTTGAGGTTATTGAAGATAAAGAGACTATTGTAAAAGAAATGAAAAGTAATTGGGCTAAAGGTTTAAAATCAGACCAATATGATATAGTGGATTTAAAATCAGAGATACAAGAATTAGAAAAAACTATTGAAGAAAATAAAAATACAATAAAAGAGAATGAAGAAGGTATTTTAAAGATTGAATCTGATATCAAAAAATCAACAAAAAAGAAAGAAGGTTTAATAGCTGAAAAAATTAATATAGATGAAGAGGTTATTAATCTTAGAGTGGAGGATATTGAAAGAGAGGTTGAAACAATAACAAAGACTGGTGTAAAGAAAAAGAAAGAATACGAAGAAGCTAAAAAAATATTTGATTCTATGGAAGAACCTAATTATGATGAAGAATATCATAATGAACAAGTTAAACTAGAAAGGGAACTAAAAGTTGAATTAGAAAAAACAACTTCTAGAATAGATAATGTCGTAGAACGTATAAAAAATTTAGAAGAAGGTGAATTTTGTTCATTGTGTTCACAACCATTAGCTGATGTAGACCACTCTGGAGAGATAAAAGAAAATAAAGACAAATTAAAATCCCTCAAAAAAGAGTATAAAGGTGTTGAGAAAAACCTTTCTCAGATTACTAAAATTGTGGAAAAACAAGACGAGTTAAAATCTTCTGTTTCAGAATACGATAGAACCTCATTAAAGGTAGACAAGTTGGATTTAGATTTAGAGAAGTTAAGAATTGAAAGAAAAGAAAAATTATCTCTTAAAAAAAGGTATGAAGACAATGTGGAAAATATTGAAACTAATAAAAAATTAGATAGTAAGATATTAGGTTACAATACTAAAATATCTAATTTAGAATTAGATAAGACTTTAAAAATAAAATCAAACGAAAGATTAGATAGTGAGAACTCACAGAATGAAACACAAATAAATAAGAATAAAGAATATATAAAGACAATCAAAGCAGAAGAAGAGATAAACACAATCTTTGAGATATATCAAAGAATGGTAGGTAAGAACGGTATACTAAAAATGGTTATGAAGAGTGTGATGCCTATGATAAACTCTGAATTAGATAGATTGTTAATAGATACAGCACCTTTTAAATTAGAAGTTGAGATTAATGATAAAAAGGAAGTTGAGTTTATGGTTATAAAAGAAGATGGTAATGGAGAGATGATTAAATACCCAGTAAATGAGTGTAGTGGTTTTGAGAAAACAGTATCTTCATTAGCTCTAAGATGTGTTATGACAAAAGTTAGTTGTTTACCTAAACCAAACATCATTGTTTTTGATGAGATATTTGGTAAGGTGGCTAACTCTAATTTAGACCTTATAGGTAACTTCTTCCAAAAGTGTTCGGAGATGTTCCCAAATATATTTTTAATAACACATAATGAGATTGTTAAGGATTGGTCTACCAAAATATTAACAATAAATAAAAATAATAACATTTCTTCTTTGACAATGAAATAATTTTGTTATATTTGTAGAGTATGGAGAATAAGTATAGGTACTTACTAGTAATAATTGGTTCTAGTAAAAATGTGGAAGACGACCTAAACCACATATCAATACCAGACGAAACAGTAAACTTCGTTGATGGTAATGGAATATTCATGTCAACCTTCTATAGTAGGTATGAAACGGATGAAGTATATAATTTATTGGCACATAGACAGGCTTATTTATTATTCAATATTGACGACTTCACCAAGTATGGTGTTAACCTACCAAAAAAATTCTATAAAGGATTATTTCCAGAGATAGAAAAAATTATCCCTAATGTAGAGGAGATGATGAGTAAACCAGAAAAACCCGAAGAAGAATTAACAGACATCAACCAAATTCTAGATAAACTAAGTAAAAACAATTACGATACTTCTTGTTTGACAGAATCAGAATTGAAAATATTAAATAATGTTTAAATTTATTTTTTTTATTAAAATAAATTTAATATGTTTGTTAAAATTTTGTTAAAGAGGTAATTTATGGATTTGGAGATTTATGAGGAAATAATTCGTAATGGAGAAAGAGTTGAGTGGTACGGCGTAGACGTACCTAGAGACTTGTTAACTAAAAAAGTGTTATTCGCTTCCGAAAATCTACATAGAGAAATAGATTCTTTAAAATCAGAACTTTCAGACTTACGTGGTACTTCTTATGATAAGATGAAACACTATATTGAAGCTCTTGAAAACAATTTAAAAAATCTACCATACTCTTACAATAATGATGTTTACTTGAAAAAGAAAAAACGTATAGAAGCTTCTATCTTAGAAGAAGAAAACAAAAAGAAGAAAACAACCAAAACTAAAAAAAGAACGTCTAGAAGTAAGGCGACAAAAAACAGCGATTTAATTTTCGGAAATAATAAAGACTATGATAAAAAATAAAAAATATATTGACCAATCAGAAGAGTCGATATCCAAATACCTTAAAGAGGTAAGAAAAACAAGTACATTAACACCAAAAGAAGAACTTGTGATAACTAAGAAGATAGCTGAGGGTGACGAATCACAAATAGAGGTACTCGTCAAATCTAACCTAAGATTTGTTATATCAATAGCTAAAGAATACCAAAACCAAGGTGTACCACTAGTAGATTTAATAAATGAAGGGAATTATGGTTTGATAAAGGCAGCTAAGAAATTTGACTACACCAAAGGGTTTAGGTTTATATCTTACGCAGTTTGGTGGGTTAGGCAATCTATACTACAATCCCTTTCGGACCATAGTAGAACAGTCCGACTACCAGTAAACATAACAAACCAACTCTCTAAAATATCTAAAGAAATTGCACAATTTGAACAAGAACACCAAAGAAAACCTACTCATGGTGAAATGGATTTATCCGTATTAAACCACCCAACTTGTGGGTCTTTAAATGATAAGGTGAATGAAAATGGTGACGAGGTTTTAGACTTAGTAGAAGATACTTCTTTTGAGAGACCAGATTCAGATTTTTATGGTGATGATATTCTAAAAAAGAATATAGAAAAAACACTAAGTATCTTATCTGAAAGAGAAAAAATGATTATCAATATGTATTTTGGTATTGATGGAAGTCCGATGACCTTAGAACAAATAGGTGAGGAGTATGATTTAACGAAAGAAAGAATCAGACAAATAAAAGAAAAGAGTTTACGTAAACTTAGGTCTAATTGTGACAATCTATTTGATTTTGTTTATAGATAAAATAAATTAAATGTTATTCATGTCAGAATACATGAAAAGACAGCCACGGTCAGAAAACCGTGGTTTTTTTATTTTACAAATATTTATAGTAATAATAAAGAATACACTTTTTTATAAAAGTGCTTAATTTTAAAAAAAATATACTTATGAAAAAAATATTTAGTTTTATTGATGAATGGGGTACTAGAATTATGTTCCCATTAGTTCTTATCGTGTTTTTGAAAACATGTAATACGAACAACAACATTGAGAAATCAGAAACTAAGGTTAAAGAAGACTTAGTTAAGATAGATAGTTTACTTAAAAAAATTAACGATGACTATGTTACACAAGAAAAAATGATAGATTTAATTAAAAATACTCCTAACTGGAAAACATTGGAGTTGGAAGAACTATCTGATAAAAATAGAATACCTATTAATAAGTTAAAAAACGATGAAGAATGAAAAACATTTTAAATTGGGTTAAGAACAACCCCAATAGAACAATGTTTCTCCTACCAATTATCTTGGTAGCCGTAATCTCAATTTCTCACGTAGTATCATGGTATGACATGGCAAACCCAATTAATTGGGCTATATACCTATCGATAGCTATAGAGGTCGGAGCTATTACGGCTTTGGTAGCAGCAACCAATAAAATCAAAGGGGGTATTTGGTTTATGTTTGGTGTTGTGACTTTTATCCAAATGATTGGTAATATCTTTTATTCATTTAAAGAAATAGATGTTAACGGAGAACTTTTTAAATCTTGGGTAGAATTAACTGGTCCAGTTTGGGAGATGATGGGAACAGATGTGACAGACCTTACTGGTATGAGAAGATGGTTAGCCTTTTTAGAGGGTGGACTTCTACCTATTATATCTTTAACTTCATTACACTTTTTTGTTAAATACGAAAAACCAGAAGATGTAGAGGTTAAGGAAACACCACAACCCCAAAAGAATGATGTTGGGGTTAATGAAGAACTTTTAGATATACAAGAGGCAATTAAAGAAGAAGAAATAGAAGAAGAAATTGAAAAAAAAGCCGTTAAGAGACCTAAAAAGATAACACCAGATGAAATTATGAAAAAAGGTAGGTCTTTAAATAAAGTCACTAAAAAAAATAATAGTATAGATAAGTTATAATGACTATAGACCTAAAGAAATATAAGTTAAAAGAGTCAAACTATTATAGCCAAAAATATCAAAAAACACAGATAATAATTGGTCATAATGGTAGGAAAGATATGAGACATTTTGATGGGTGGTCTAGGAGAGATTTTAGTGAATATAAAAAAACATCTACCTATAGTATTGATAGGGATGGCAAAATATATCAACACTTTGACCCTAAATATTACTCAGATTTTGTGGGACACGAACAAGATAAGTGTTCTATAAGTATATGTTTGGTTAATGTTGGTTGGTTAAAATATAATGATTTCTTAAAAAATTATACTGATTGGTTGGGTCACACTTATAGTTCTAGTAATAAATTAATTAAGAAGCCGTGGAGAAATAAAGATTATTGGTTTCCTTACACTGCTGAACAAGAAAAATCTTTATTTTATTTAGTTGATAAATTGTGTGAAGATTTTAATATTGAAAGAGATTTTATCGGTAACAATGTTTATAACCAAGACGTTGATATTTATAAAGGAATAGTGTTTAGAAGTAATTATGACACTACATTAACAGATGTCAGTCCAGCTTTTAACATGGACTTATTAAAAACAATATAAAATGGATGAAAGAGAATTCTTAAAGAAAATAAGAACAATACAAGAAAGTACTGATAAAATTGGTGTGACCGATTTTCCAGTTAATACCGTAAAACCTAAGAATAATACTAATATAGCTCAGTTAATTTCTGAAGAATCTGAACCTTTAAAACTTTTAAGAGAGGAAGTTCAGACACTAGATTCTCAAGAACAAAAAGAGGAAGAGAATAAATTCAAAGAGATAGTTTCAAAATTGGTAAAATTTGAACCCATCAAGGTTTATCCAGAAAATGTGGAATGGTCGGGTCATTTAATCAGAGAAAAAGTAGATTGGACATTTTCATTAGATGATACTACTGGATGTTATATCTATACAACAGAATTGATACAGTTAAGAGATGAAACATTAGAAGTTCTTAAAAAATTAAGAGGTTATTATGATGTTTGGGCTGATGAGTGGTCATCCAGACTAACTGGTTTACCAACAGATGAAACTGAAGAAGAAATTAATTTAGACACAGAAGAAGGTACTGACCTTGGGGCTGAAGAACCTAGTTTTTAATGGAAAGAAATAGGATTAAAGATACCATACTCTATACGTTAATAGTGATACTAATACTATTTCTAATATTTGGTGCTTGGAAATCACACGCCGAAAGAAAAAGACTAGAAGAAATAATCCAAGAAGGGAATAAGATGATTGTCCAATTGGATAAAACAACAAAAGAGGGTGATGGACAATATACTAAATTAGTCAACTACTTCAACACTGAAAAAGACTTAAATAAAGATTTAAAGGAACAGAATAAAGAATTATACAAATTAATAAAAGAACAAGACGAAAAATTATTGATTCTAAATAATAGTATTATTTCTTTGAGAGGACAATTAGATGAAGGGTTTGGTAGTATAAATGAAGAAGATACTAATAAAATTGACATCAAATTAAATTACCCTAACGATGAAGACAATTTTATCACTTGGGATGGTTTTGTTAACAGAGAAAACGCTTTCTATAAAGGTGAGTGGAAATTTGGTGAGTTACCATTACAAATAATAATGACAGAAACTAATAGAGGTTTATGGAAATCTAGATTGGTTGGTCCTAAATGGTTAAAAGTAGATTCAATAGAGGTTAATAGTTTACCCTTACCAATTAAAAAAGAAGAGAGTAATCTTAGTTTGATTTTAGGTGGTGGATATATAAATTCATTTAATAATACTACTCCTAACGCTGTATCAATAGGAGCTGGAATAAGATTTAAGGACCACCAATTAATAATAAATGGAACAACAAATCAATCAATAGGCTTTAGTTATTATTATAATATACTTAATTTTAAGAAAAGAAAATAAGATGGATAAGGAAAAAATTTTTAAACTTTTAAAAGAAATAAAGGACAATGACCACAAAAATGTCTCTGTCTACGCTTTGGAAGGTTGTCCAGCTTGTGAAGAATTAAAAAAGAAATTAAACAATATTGGGATAACTTATGAAGAAATTACTATGAACGGTAATGATGAAATGTGGACCCAATTAGAAGAGTGGGGTGGAAGTGACTTCGCACCACAAGTCAAAGTAGATGATTACCTAATAAAAGAAGCTGAATATGAGACAGTAAATGAATTGATAAGTAAGACTGTTTCACTCATGATAGATAGGAAAGTAGTCTTAAAATAATTTTTCTATTTTATCAACATATTTATATAGGTAATGGGTTCATTAAAATTAACTACAATCCTAGAAAAAAACAATTCCTTTTTTGAAAAGGACATAGACGCAGACCAAGACGAAAAAATCACATCCAACAATCAAGAATTAAAAAATTTAAAAACTGATGTCTTAGATTTAAAATCCGACATCAAAAAATTAAGAGATGACTTAGAAAATCTAGGTGATGATGTTGAGGACGATATTGACCGTATGTCATATGTTAGACAAATTAGTGGTGAGTTTTTAGAGTATTTGAATACACTAGATAGTGAGTTACAAGGACAAGTTGATACACCAGAATCCAATGAGTTAATGAATAAAATAATGGGTAGGTCTGAAAGAAAAAAATATTACATGAGTAAATTTAGACTCTAATACGATTTTTTTACCTACTAATACATATTTATAATAAAATAATCGATTATTAAAACAATAAAAAATGGCTAAAAAAGTATTAAAATACACTGAAGACGAATTTGTTACTTTGTTAGAAAACATAGTAAAAAGAGTTAAAGAAGAGGAAAGGTTACAAGAATCTAACAAGAGGAGACCTAGAAATAAAAATTTACGATCTAAGAAATAGTTTTAATTTTTTATTTTTTGAAAAGAGAGAGGGGATAACTCCTCTTTTTTTTGCTTATACTTTATATTTATATAATAAAACAGATTATGAAAGATATAATCAAAAAAATACTTAAAGAAGAATTAACTAGGGACGACAAGGCTGAAATCAAAAAATTAGCTAGGAAGGAGTTCGAAGATATGTTAAAGACAACAGACATCAAGTCTAAAATTGAGACATTAGTTAAGAAACAATTAAAAGACGATAAACCCACACAAAAAGAAGTGGCGAAGATATCTGAAAAAGTACTAATCCAATTCTATAAAACTTTATGGACGAGAAGAAGTTTCTGGTCTAATAAATTAGATAATATATAAAATGAGACAACTAGACCCCCTAGCTAAAAAAGGTATGAGAATACGAATGATTCATATGGATGATGAACGCCCAGTTGATGAAGGTATGGAGGGGACAATCCGTAATGTTGATGATATGGGAACCATTCATGTTACATGGGATGATGGCAGAACTTTAGGTGTTGTACCAAACGTAGATGAGTATGAGTTACTTCCCTCCGAAGAAGACCAAATAGATTTTGATGTCTTTGAAAATTCTGCTGAACGTCTAATGAAAAAAATTTCTAAAAAACCTATGAGTAGTTCAATAGACAAAACCTTTAAAAAGGCTTACACAAAAAATGATTTAAAAGTTGAATCGGATGAAATAGAAGGTGGTGTTGCTGATGGTATGACTATAAAAGATATCGCCAAAAAACATAATGTTCCGATTGGGGACATAAAGAAAGAATTAAAAATAGGTACCAAAATAGAGTTAGAACACACCGACTCTAGAAAAAAAGCTAAAGAAATAGCTATGGACCATTTAGCTGAGTTTCCAGATTATTATTCTAATGAAGAACATGGTCTAGTAGCTTCCGAGAAAAAACTTGAAAAAGATAAAGATGTAGATTTAGAAGAAACTACTACAGCTGGAGCCGCGGGAGCTTACAACGCACCTCTTTTTGGTAAACCAACAACAATAAAAAAACCAAAAACTAAAAAAACCAGTTCTAAGATTATCACTAAGGGTGATTTAAAAAATCCTTTAGGTAAAATTTATTCTTTTAAACCTAAAACAGAATCAAAAGTTTTTAAAGTAGGTGATTTATTAAGTGAGATATCATCAACCCACGCCTCAAAATTGAGAGCAGCTGAAGGTACTTATGATGGTGACCCATGGGTTGGTAAAAAGGGTTGGATGAGAAAAGATGAATTAGCTTGGGAAGGTGGTAAGATAGCTGACATTTTAGCTAAGTTAGATATTAATTGGAATGACACTAACCTATCATTGACTGATAAAGAAACTGACGCTATCAATGAAGTATCAATCTTCAAAAGAAAAAGGAAAATAAAATCTTTTCAAGACTACAACGATTATATAAATGGTATCGACACTACAATTACTGTATATGAAAAGGGTGATAAATTTTTAGTTACAAGAAGAGGAGATTATGAAGAGTACGTAATTAGAACATTCAGTAAAGATAATTATAGTGTTGAGGAAGTTTTAGATATTGTTAGTGATATGAGTAATGAAGATAAGTTTAGAACTGAACCAGAACACTTTACACATATTGATGAAGGTTGGTTTAGTAGAAAGAAAAAAATAAAATCTTTTACAGACTACAATGATTATATAAATGGTATTGATACTACAATTACTGTATATCAAAAAGGAGATAAATTTTTAGTTACAAGACGAGGAGACGAGGAGTATGTAATTAAAACATTTGATAATGTTGAAGATGCATTAAGATTCGCCAGTGATATGAGTAATGAAGAGAAGTTTAGAACAGAACCAGAACATTTCACCTCTACTTTGGATGAATCTAAAAAGAAAAAAGAAAGCCCAATCCATAAGAAAAAATGGGAACGTTGTGTTAAAGACGTAGAAAAGAAAAATAAAGAAAATAAAACAGATTATAACCCTTACGCTGTTTGTACAGCATCAATAGGGTATGAAGGTTCTATTAAAAAACCACATAGAAGAAAAGACAAAGAAGATATTGAAGAAACAACGACTTTCTCTTCTGTCTTCGGTAGTGGTTATCCTGTGACACCATTTATGTTTGCAAAGAAAGGTAAACACATACCATCTAAAAAACCAATATGGAAAGGTGGTAAGATTGTACAAAAAACCACTAAAGCAGATTTATTGGATGAGATAAACAAAGTTAAATGGGTTAAAGGTGGTAAGTATGTTAAAATAAAAGATAGATGTGCTAAATACAATAACAAACCATGGTGTAGTCAGGGAGCTATTGACAATCCTTTAGAACTAAGTGACACCACTTTTGAAAATATTAAAAAAGTATCTAAAAAAATGAATATATCAGAAGGGGACATATTAGATAAAATTAAAGCTAAACTAAAGGGTGTTAGTAAAAAACAAATGGAATACAATAAAGAACATGGATTACCAATATGGTGGCAGGGTAGCAAGGAAGGTTTTTACGAATATATGGAACCTAGAAAGAATTATACTGGTAGTAATTAATTTTATTAAAAGAACGGATATTTATAAAAAAAGATTGATATGTCAAAAAACATTAAAGAAATACTAAAAAAGAATTTAGACACTTTACTTGGTGAAACAAAAGGATTCGAACACATGGAAGTTGCTTTTGGTTTACAAGAAAAAAGTGATAACCTTTCTGACGCTGAAAAAAATCAATTCGGTGAGATGGAAACTATCCAAGACGAGAAAGGTGTTAAATTAGGTGACGCTTCAGTTCAACCAGCTTTAAATAAAGTACATAAGGAAGATAAAAAAGACGAAGAGACTTATTTTAAAGATGTGGAGAAGAAAATGAAGGATTTCCAAGAAACTGCAGAAGCAGAACCAACTCAAATAGGTGAGTCTATTGAAGAGTCTACTAAGGAAGGTTTAGAGATGAGACTTAAAGATTGTTTAAAAAGATGTTCTAAGGATGAAGACCCAGAAGGTTGTGAAAGAGCTCTGTGTGGTAAAATTAGAAAAGAAATGGGAGAACCAGTTAATGAAGCTTTCGACCCACCAAAGGTAAATAGAGAAGATGACCAAACAGAACCTGAAGAAGTTTATTCAACTGAAGCTTTAGGTCCTGGTATGTTAGCTTTAAGATATGACAACAGAGGTACAGAAGTTCACAAGAATTTTGAAAAAAGAATAGATGACTTAAATGGTGATGATTTAACTTATAAGAAATTGAAAGGGTATGGTGAGAAATATTTAAAACATAAATACGAAACACCAGACGAGTATCACTACTCACCAAAAGTAAGGGTAACAGATAAAGCTATCAATGAAACTTATGTAGATGTTTTAGAAGAAAACATTTTTAAAGTTAAGGGAACCATTCAATCTAAAGAACAAATTACCAATCTAATAGAAAAATTACCAGAAAGAATTAGAGTAAATGAAACAGTATTCTCTATTACTGATGGTGAAAATGAATATAGATTAATTTGGGAAGGTTCTGAAGATGGTGAAGCTGTAATTACACACGAAAAAAACATTAATACCGTGAATGAGAATATTAATAAGATGAAACACCTTTGGGAATTTAGGTCTTCTAATTCAAACAAAAAGGTGATTAAAGAAAATGATGATGTTTTCTTTAAAATGATGGACAAGGTAAGAGGTAAAGAAACTTTAAACGAAGCAGTTGCTATTGACGCGAAAGCAAACAAATCAACAATCAAAAAATTAGCTAAAGAATTGTCAAATGATTCTGATTTAGGTGCTAAGTGTAGACAACTAATCAAAAAAGATGGTGATTGTTCACAAGAGTTAAAAGATATGGCTAAAGATAACCCTAATGATTCTGATTTGGGAGCAGCTTGTAGAAAAATGTGTAAATAAAATGAAAAATTTAAAAGAAATAAAATTAATGATGGAGAGATTAGAATCTCCAAGACTAACCAATACTGAACTTCAAAGAAAAATGAGTCTTCTAAAAGAAGATGAGACATGGCCAGAAACACCTGAAGAATACCTAGAACACATAAAAAAATTTCTAATGAAACAATTTAAAAATAAAGGGTTACTTAGTTCTGATGCCAAAAAAAAATACTTAGAAAAATTTATAAAAAACCAAGCTCCTATTGGTGGACCAACAACTATATCACCTGAAGAAAAAATGGAAATTAGAACTAAAGCAGCTCAATCTTTTTTAGACGAATTATAATATAAAAAAAATATAAAATTAAATAAGGTCTTTGGACCTTATTTTTTTGCTAGCATATTTATAATAAAAAAAGAAATGTTACTAAAAAAAGGAGATAGTGGTTCAGATGTAAGAGAATTACAGACGTTGTTAAATAACAATGGTTTTTGGACTTATTACACAATTACAGATTATTTTGGAGATATAACAGAGACCGCGGTTAAGAATTTCCAAGCAGCAAAAAAAATAACAGTAGATGGTTTAGTGGGTAATACAACCTACAGTTATCTAATAGACGGTGTAAGAGACGATGTTATGTTAAAAAAAGGAGATAGAGGAGAACAAGTAAAAGAAGTTCAACAAATGTTAGGAATAACCGATGATGGTATTTTTGGTTCGGGTACAGAATCAGCTGTTAAAAAGTTTCAATCAAGTAAGGGACTTATTGCTGATGGTATTGTAGGACCTAAAACCTATGAAACCTTAGTTAATGAAACTATGGGTGTTAATTTTGATAACAACCAAGACATTGATACCGATAGAACTGGTTTTGATGACTCTGACGATAGAGATGATAAATTAAATTATTTAGGTTCTTATATTACAGAGGATGGTTTAGAAATTGATAAGGCGTATTTAGATGGTGATGAATATGTAAAAGATTATGGTAAGATAGAACCAGAAAATTTCTTTATTCATCATACAGCTGGTTGGAACAACCCATACAATACCATCAACAACTGGAATAGAGACGATAGGGGTCGTGTGGCAACACAATACTGTATTGGTGGAACAAGTGTTAAAATAGGTAGTTACGGTGATGACAAATACAATGGGCAAGTTGTAGAGTGTTTTCCTGATAACTACATTGGTTGGCACTTAGGAAAAGTAGGTGATTTTAATATGTCTAAATACTCTTCAGCGGTTGAGATTAACAACTTTGGTTATGTTACCAAAAAGAATGGTAAGTATTATAACTATGTCAATAGTGAAGTACCTGAGAGTATGGTATGTGATTTAGGTTATGAATTTAGAGGACACCAATATTGGCACGCATACACTCCAGAACAGATAGAAAGTTTAGGGTTACTAATAAAACATGTACAAAGAATCTACCCAAATATCAATATGTCAGCTGGTTTACCTCAGTTATTAAAAGATGGTGTACACCCTAAAGAAGCTTTCGAATTTAATGAAGATGCGTATTGGGGTAGAGTTAAAGGTTTGTGGACACATACAAATACTCGTAAAGATAAATTTGACTGTTTTCCACAAAAGGAATTAGTTGAGTTATTAAAGACTATCTAATGTTTAATTTTAAACATTCTACATTACAATTGAAGTATGAGAAAGATAGATAAAATAATAAAAAGTTTTGATTTTATAGAATATATATCTAAACCAATGGAAAGAAGAGACATACATTTAATATTAAAACTAAGTGGTTTTATCGTAGAGAGAGGAGATTTACTATTAGATTTTTGTAAATCGTTAACACAAAAAATTATCCGAACTTATTTGGGTGACGATATTATGTCTGAACAGGATAGAGAGAAACACTTCCAATGGTGTTGGGAGAGTGTGTTGCAGGATTTTGGAAAGGAATTAATATACTTCAATAAAAAAGGTGATTTAAGAGACTACTTTGAATACTTTTTTTATGAAATATTCTATAAAGAAGAATCTAAAGAAGAAAAAAGCTTCGAAAAAACTTTATATTTTGTAATAAAATCTTTTAATTATAATGAAATACAAACAAAATCTGAAATAGACAATTATTTAGATTTGTATAAAATATTTAATAAAAGTTATAATGTTAGTGTTTAATGGATATAAACAAAAAATTTGAATTACTTACAAATCATTTAGTTTTAGAAAAAGAAAAGAAACACCTAGAATTAGAACGTTTTATAAATGAAAATATAAACATTGATGATATGTGTTACCAACTAAGTGACAAAATCAATGATTATAGAAACTCTATTGAAAATCTACGTATATGGTTAGATTTTATAGAACCAATAAATAACACCGAAAAAGAAGACGGTGAAGAATAAAAATAAATAAAATGAGTACAGAAGAAAACAGAACGAATGAAATGGAATCTCTAGTTGAGAATTTTAAATTAGAGTATTCTAAGTTTACTGAAAAAGGAAATAAAATGGCTGGAACAAGAGCTAGAAAACATCTACAAGAAATTCGTAATTTAGCGAAAGACTTAAGAGATGAGATAAGTAAAACTAAAAAAGAAATGGCTACTGCGTAATGTTAGTTGAAAAAATATTATATATACTGTTTTTCTTAAGTGTGTGTAACGTATTATCACACTTATTTAAGATAGTGACAGAAGTCAGAAAGGAAGAACCAAAAGAGATAACCTATACCAAATTAGAGTTATTTCTTTTTGGTCTATCCATATCTTATATCTTAACAATAATTTTTACAGGTTTTCAAATATGATACAGGAAAGAATAAATAAATTAAAACCCTACTTCAAAGGGTTAAAAGTGGCTGAAAATTATAGAATAGTTGAGTTCAACTTAAAAAATAGTTGGGTGGTAGAAGAATCACCTGGAATTGAATTACAACAAAAAAATATCAAAGAAAACGGTAACGTACTTTACAGTATGTTTTATTCAGATAAAAAATCATTTGATGAGATAATTGAATTTGTAGAAGAAAAAGTTATTAGACATAACTTGGAGTTAGAGGAAAAAGAAAGATTGTTAAGAGCAAAAGTAGAAGAACTTAAGAGAGTATTTGAAAATAAGGATTTAAATGAATTAAATAATCTAAAATTTACAACAGAAGATAACACTTTAAAATTGGGTTCCAAAAAACCCACACCACCACCAACCAAAATGGTTAAGGAAGGGGAAAAACCAACTAAACCAGAATATCTTAAAGGTATCGATAATAAAGACAAACAGAATGGGCATACCAAAGAATTATCAGAGTAAAATCAATTTAGAAAATAGAGTTAAGGCTCTTAACGAAGTAAACTTTTATACAGTTAAATACGAGTATACACCAAAAGAAGGTGGTGATAAAGTTACTTCAACTATTGAGGTGAATGCATTAAATGAAGAACAAATGGAAAATAAGTTTGGTAAACTCATGTCCAAAGAAAGTATCTTTGATTACAAAATATTGTGTTACCAAACCTATTCTTTTTCTGATAAAATTAATAATCTAGGTTTAGATTCTATCTTAAATCTTAATTAATCCTCGTTAAAGGCTCTCTCACACATCTCTTGAAAAGTGTGAATCAACCAAGTAGTACCAGAAGCTAACATCCCATCAAAAAAGACTGAAGTAACTCCCTTTGGTAAAGTGAATAGATTAAATAAGTTTAAATCATTTATACCGTAGTGAAGCGTTGGTGAGAAATATGTTATTGATAGAAAGAATCCAACCCAAGTAGGGAAACAAACCATACAAGTAACTAAAGTACCCCAAAACTCAGGACTAACCTTTTTCAAATATTCTCTCATTCCATTAAAAATGGAACCATAAACCACGATATTAGAAAAACCGTAAGTTATTAAAATAAATAATAATGTATTCATAATATTTTATTTTATATTTATAATTGTAGTAAATTTTTTTTAAAAATGAAAGAGTCTGTAGGTATTTTAATAATAGCAAAAAACACGGATAGGTTTTTATTATTACATAGAGTTAATAAACCTATCACTTGGTCCATGTTAAGTGGTAAGATGGATGTTGAGGGTGAGACCCCCATAGAGACAGTTAGAAGAGAGATAGGGGAAGAAATAAACATAAACCCCAGTGAAGTAAAAGGAATCACTAAAATAGGCACTGTTTCTGATAAAAAATTATTCCATGTTTTCATTGGTTTTTTAGATGATGAGTTAGATTTTAACTTAGATACCTCCGAAAATGATGGTTATGGCTGGTTTACTGAAGAAACATTACCATCACCAATACATAAAAGATGGAAAAAAACTTTCCAATTAATAAAACCTTTATTAGATTTAAGAAGTGACTTTAAGAGATTATCTCAATAAATAAAATTTTGAACAATGGGTACTAGAGAAGAATGGATGTTGGAACAAGAAAGAAGAAAATTGTTACAAGACCAAATAATAACTGAAAATCGGAAAAATAAATTTATACAAGAAATAAATTCTGGTTTGGGTGAAAAGATATTGAAGGAACCAAACAAAAAACAAAAGAAAGTCACACTTTTACAAAAGATAAAAAAATCTTTAGGATGGAATTAAAAAATTTTGTTGATTTTGCCTATTCATTAAAAAACATGGATGAGGTCAGAGATGGTGTATTTATAGTACCTAAAGAATTGGTATTTGAATTAGATGAAAATACACACGATAAAATAGAGGGTGAGGTTTTACAACAAAAAGGCTTAACAAGAAGTGAAAAATCAGATGAATTTAGAGTTTCTATTCTAGGGGTGAACTTTAAATTTATTAAGGTCGATGGAAGCCAACGAAATCAGTGATTATATAAGTAATATAAAGAAAAGTTTATCTACCAAAGTACCAGAAGATAAAATAGAAGTTATTATGGTAGACATTTCTAATTATTTTTTTAGTAATTGGGTGGATAATCCAGAATTTATTCTAGATGATTTAGATATAGAAAATTTAATCAGAAAAAATATTAACGACTAATCTTACGGTATAAACGGTTATAACTAACACCAGTTTGTTCATTTATCTTCTTATACCACATTCTTTTATCTTGTTTGTGGACCTCTCCGAAGAAAACAACATTACCCTCTTTATTTTCCCAACATTGGGTTCTTAAGTAGTTATAGAGTCTAATTACCTCATCTACATTTTTACAAGTAACCATATTAATCACTAAACTTTCTATAACTAATTTATTATTTAAAATAACGACTTGTTTAGTATTTCTTTCAGATATTTTATTTAGTAAAACACTATTTAATATTTCTGAAGCTGATAACTTACGATTTGCCCCAGTAACACTATACTGTTCTTCTATTTCGTAATCAGCAACATCAACTACGACCTCATTTGGGTCGTACATTACCTCTTCTAAAAGTTTACCATATTCATCTCTAACACTAATACTTTTATCCCCCTCTTCCCTTTTCTTAACTAGAAATACTTTATAAGATACTTTTACCAGTTCTTTGTCTTTATATATTATTTCTTTTTTAAGAGAAGATTTTTTAGATGTTAGAACTTGAAATCTGTATCTAGCATCCTTTCTTCTAGTGTAATTATATAAAACTTTTATTTTATCGTTATTTTCGTATAAAACTAATTTGTACATAAACATTTAATAACTAATATACATTTACAAAAAATGTATTTTGTATTAATATTAAACATATGAATCCACATTATCAAGTCTTAGGGTTAAATTCACAAGCTTCTGAAGATGATATAAAGAAGGCTTATAGAAAATTAAGTAAAAAATATCACCCAGACTTGAACCCAGATAACCCAAAAGCTGAAGAGATGTTTAAGAAAGTTTCGGAAGCTTACAATTCATTAACCAATAAAAAGAAACCACATAACAACGTTCATGACTTCTTTGGTGGGTTCCAAAAAAGAAAACAAAAAGCTAGGACAATATTATATAATCTGGAAATAACATTAGAGGAAGCCTTTTTCGGTGCTAAAAAAGAATTGGAAATAGTTAAAAATGTTGTTTGTAATAATTGTGAGGGAGAAGGTGGTTTAGATAAGGTTAGCTGTAATCAATGTAATGGACAAGGAATATTAAGAGGTAATAATACCTTTTATATGTGTAATAATTGTTTAGGGAAGGGTTTTTTGTTTATGAAAAAATGTGGTACTTGTGGTATGAGTGGTTATAAAAAAGAAAGGGAAAAAATAGAAATAAACATTAACCCAAGTATATTAAATAATAAATCAATAACCAAGGTTGGTTTGGGTAACGAAGTAAAAGATGGGATTAGGGGTGATGTATTAATTAATATCAACATAAAGAAACACGACCTTTTTGAATTAGATAATCACGATTTAAAAATAAAAAAGTCTGTCTCTATTTTAGATATTCTATTAGGTGGTGATTTTAATGTTAAAACAATTGATGGTGAAGTTAAAATAAAAGTACCCCAATTCTCAGACGTTAATAATTATTTTAGGGTTAGAAACAAAGGTATGAGAAAAGAAAATAATAAAAGAGGGGACTTGTATGTTAAAATAGAACCTAAATATCCTAAACAAATAAATCCACAAGAAATGGCTTTAATAAATGCCTTAAAGAACTCACCTAATTTTAAAGTATAACAATTTTGTTGTTTACATTTAAATTAAATAACAGTAGTTTTATAAAAAATATATATTATGAGTAAAATAGAAAACGGAAAAACAGTAAAAGTGCACTATACTGGTAAATTCGATGACCAAAATGTCTTCGACTCTTCTTTAGAAAGAGAACCACTAGAAGTAACCCTAGGACAGGGACAATTAATCCCTGGGTTTGAAAAAGGTTTAGTCGGTCTTTCAGAAGGTGATAAAAAAACTATTGAGATTGAACCTTCAGATGCTTATGGTGACTTAAGAGAAGATTTAATCCAAGAAGTCGGTGTAACACAATTACCTGAAAACGTTCAAGTAGGTGATAGACTACAAGCACAAGCAGAAAACGGGAACCCAATTCCAGTTGTTGTAACAGAGATTAATGGTAGTAAAGCTAAGGTTGATGCTAATCACCCACTAGCCGGTAAAAAATTAATTTTTGATATAGAGGTTGTAGAAGTTGTCTAAAATCATCTAAAAAATTAAAAAAAAAAGGTCCGATATTTTTTATATCGGATTTTTTTATATATATTTGTTTTATGAAATCAATTCCGAAGATAATAACAATTGATGGCTATAATGTTTTAATAACTGATGGTTGGGGTGATATCCCTTTAACAGATTATGAAAGTGGTTTACTGGGTACTAGGTGGTCAAATATTTTAGAAGCGAACCTATGGATAGATAGTGGAGAGATTAAAAAAAATATTACCACTTTAGAAAAAAAAAGAATAGAAAAAATTTTAAATGAATTATGAAAAATAAATTAAAAATAATAAGTCTTATTGTATTATTAATTTCTTGTAAAACAGAAAAAAATGTTAACTGTGATGCTTATAGTAATACTTTAAGTGTACCTTATCAAGACACAATTGTAATGGAATCAATACATTATCATTTTGAAGAAGAACACGCTTGTGTATGGGTTAAAGCAGACACAAATGTTTATTGTGACACACTTTATTTGGAGGTTTATAATGAGGTTAAGTAATGTAGAAATACAGCGAATTGTAAATCCCATTACTGGTATTGATCCATCAGCCAAATCATTAGTTTTACATCTTGATAATGGTAGTCGATTTAATATACTTTTAGGTATTGGTACACAAGAAAGGACAATAGACGGGCTTCAATTAGTAGAAGAAAGTTTTGCACCAACACGTTTTATGTATGAAGCTCATATAGCTATAGTTTATGATATCCTGTTAAGAAATTTTCTTATAGTAAAACATAGGTTTGCCGCCGCTAATACAAGATTTAATTCAATTAATGGGGTTAATAGATTATTGTCACAACAATTTTTAAATATAGGGTTTGGTAGATATGATGTACTTTATATTATTAGTAAAATTTGTGAATGTATGAGTTTAACTACTCACGAACCTATTTTTTTCACTAGAAATTCACCTTTTGGTGGTACTGGGTATGATTTACATATAAATGGTGA